>ENA-OQVM01000239-OQVM01000239.1-marine-metagenome-genome-assembly--contig:-NODE-239-length-92590-cov-18.047258_pt1 | contig 92590 bp, 82 predicted proteins | sample MGYA00237776_ERZ505498 | MGnify/ENA primary metagenome ERZ505498 (study PRJEB26159, sample SAMN06265151) | marine metagenome | isolation source: Helgoland LTER site | place: Germany:Helgoland, sampling... | reverse complement strand
GATTGTGTGCTTTCTTTTGGTTACTTTTCTTTGCACAAGCAAAGAAAAGTGACTGGCGTGTCGGGCCACCCCCGACGACCTTAAAACTTAAACTAAAAATCCAGAATATTAAAACACTATCAAATAAAGCTTAAAGATTTAGACTCTTGCTGTCGGGCCACCCCCGACGACCTTGAATTTAAAGCTCCAAAAAAGCAAAAATACTCCCCCATAAAAAAACCCCACTCAAAAAAGCAGGGTTTTAATAGCCAAGCAAAATACAACTCAGCACATAGACATTAATTAATCGGGCTACGCCATCGAAAAATAACGACAGCCCAAAAAATTATCGGCTAGCTAATTTTTCTTTAATACGTGCCGCCTTACCAGACAACTCACGCAAGTAATAAAGCTTAGCGCGACGAACATCACCACGACGCTTAACTTCAATCTCACCAATCATCTCACTGTACGTTTGGAAACTACGCTCAACGCCAACACCGTGCGAAATTTTACGCACTGTGAATGCAGAGCTAATGCCGCGATTACGCTTAGCAATAACAACACCTTCAAAAGCCTGCAAACGCTCACGCTCGCCGTCTTTTACTTTTACCTGAACAACGACAGTATCACCTGGAGAAAAATCAGGGATTTGCTTAGCATCAGTCTGCTCTTGATCGATTTGTTGAATTAAAGTGTTTCTGTTGCTCATGGTAGACTCCTGGTCTCATTGATGCTTTTTGTAGCTATCAATGAATTAATACAAATTAAAATAACTATTATCTGTTGCTTCTAGCAAAGCTCATCGAGCAATGCTTGTTCTTCCGGACTTAGCTCCAACCGCTCAAATAAATCCGGTCGCCGCTCTCTGGTTCTTAATAAAGACTGCTGCAATCGCCAGCGTCTTATCGCCTCGTGGTCACCACTCAATAATACTGAGGGGACATCCTGACCATCAATACTCTCTGGCCTCGAGTAATGCGGACAATCCAATAATGGACGGCTCGCAAATGAATCTTGTTTGGCTGAATCTGCATCGCCCAAAGCATCAGGTAACTGCCGAATCACACCATCTAACAGCACCATTGCTGCTAACTCTCCGCCGCTTATCACATAGTCGCCAATGGAAACTTCTTCATCGACTTCGGCTTCAATTAATCGCTCATCAATACCTTCGTAACGGCCGCATAAAATAACCAGCCTCTGGCATTGCGACAAGCGATTTATCATCGCTTGATCTAAACACTTACCCTGCGGTGACATATAAACTACTTTGACCACATCATCACTAGCATCACCATTTATACTGGCTTTTGCTGCGTGAATAGCACTCGCCAATGGCGGTACTGTCATCACCATACCGGGGCCGCCCCCATAAGGGCGATCATCAACTGACTTATGCCTGTCGACGGTATAATCACGTGGATTCACTGTCGACAACGACAATAAACCTTTATCTATTGCCCGACTCGAAATACCCGACTCGGACAATGCTTTAAACATTTCTGGAAACAGCGTAACAATACTGACTTGCATATCGCTGGCCCCTAACGATTGAATTCGGTCTAACTAAAACTGACTAAAAAACTATTCAGCATCATCCATTTGCCAATCAACCAACATTGTTCCGTTATCAATGTCGACAGACTTAACGACTTTGTCGAGCAAATACGGTATCAATATTTCTTCTGATTCAGACTTACCTTTTGACTTAGACATATCTTTGGGCTTGGAAATAATAACAAGGACGTCATTCGCACCTGTTTCTATCAAATGGTCAACCGAGCCTATTAATAATCCAGCTTGTCCAGCCTCGTCTTGCAAGTAAACCTGCAAACCCTCCAGCTGATGCCAATAATAATCGTCTTTTGACAATTCAGGCATCGCACTCAACGGTATTTTAATCTGCGACTTACAGTAAGCTTTCGCTATATCTCTATCATCCACATCTTTGATATGAACAACAATACCGTTACTGTGTCGACGTGCCTCATCGATAACAACCTGACGAGTCTGTCCGTTTTTTTCTAGCAACCAATTATCGTAAGCCAGAATATTATCAAAGGGTTCAGTATAGGAATGCACCTTTAACCAACCCTTAACACCAAACACAGCACTGATCTCACCAATAACAACCAAACCGGCAGCTAGATCACTCTCTGAATCGACGTTTAAATCTTTTGCTGACATTTTATTCTGCTTTTTTATCTAAATTAATATCTAAATTAATATTTAAATTAATAGATCAGCGATTTTTATAAAATCTAACATGACAAAAAAATGTTAGAGGTAAAAAAGCACTGCATAAAAAAGCAAAACAAAAACCTAAAATTAGGCTGCCGCTTTTTGAGCTTGCTTAGACAATGAAGCAACACGGTCAGAAACCTGTGCACCAAGGCTAACCCAGTGATCAATGCGATCTTGCTGGATGCGTAAACGCTCTTCTTGACCACGAGCGATTGGGTTAAAAAAACCAACCTGCTCTATAAAACGACCATCACGTGCATTGCGGCTATCAGCTACAACAACATGATAAAAAGGACGTTTTTTTGATCCGCCTCTTGATAAACGAATAGTTACCATTTTTACTTTCCTGAAAGTCAGTGTTCTAAAATTGATGATATAAAATCATTTGTTACAAAATTTTTTGAGCTAAATGAATCAATTAACTCGTTTATTCCGCTTACTTATGTGCTTTACCAGCCGATTATCTCTCTTCAAGATACATCTGCCACAAGCATTCACAGGGCGGAAAAAAGGCGCGCATTATACGGTAAAGAATTTTTTTTTAACACCTTCAATTTCAATCTAATGGCAGAAGCCAACTATTCCACCCAAAAAGATGAAAAATTGATACTTTTCAGAGAGTTAAATACAAAAATCGCCACGTTTATGCGACCAACTGAAGATACAAGCCTATAAACAGAGAAGATCCAAACTAACGACTTCGCAACATTAGCCCCAATAAGGCCAATATAGCTGCTCAGAAATAGGAGTGAACTTACTTAAAGCCTGGCGGCAAACCACCCATACCACCGCCCATACCACCAGGACCACCCATTCCGCCCATACCGCGCATCATATTGGCCAAGCCGCCGCCTTTCATTTTCTTCATCATCTTCTGCATTTGCTTATGCTGTTTGAGCAAGCGGTTTAAATCTTGGAGCTGCGTACCAGAGCCAACAGTGACACGTCGCTTACGTGAGCCGTTTAAAATATCTGGGTTACGTCGCTCCTTGGGCGTCATCGAATTAATAATGGCTTCCATTTGGCCAAATTGCTTTTGCGCCGCTTGCTGCTCAACCGCTTGCGCCATGCCAGCCATACCAGGCATTTTATCGAGCATACTGCCAATGCCGCCCATATTGTTCATTTGCTGAAGCTGATCACGGAAGTCTTCAAGGTCAAACCCCTTACCGCGCTTAACTTTACGCGCAAGACGCTCGGCCTTTTTCTTATCAACCTTTTTCTCTGCTTCTTCAATCAGCGACATCACGTCGCCCATACCTAAAATGCGTGAAGCAATACGATCAGGATGAAAAAGCTCTAACGCGGTCGTTTTTTCACCAACACCCATAAACTTAATGGGCTTGCCAGTAATAGCACGAACCGATAACGCCGCACCACCGCGAGTGTCAGCATCTATCTTGGTTAACACAACACCGGTTAGCGGTAGCTGCTCACTAAAGGCTTTAGCAGTATTTGCCGCATCCTGCCCCGTCATCGCATCGACAACGAATAAGGTCTCTGCCGGATTTAAGGCCTTATGCAGCCCGCCAATCTCCTGCATCATGTCACTATCAATCGCTAACCGACCCGCGGTATCGACAATCAATACATCGTTAAGACTAAGTTTTGCGGCCGCTAGCGCACCATTAACAATATCGAGTGGTTTTTGATTGACATCACTTGGGTGGAATGTGACATCCACTTCTGCCGCTAAGGTTTTTAACTGCTGAATTGCAGCGGGACGATAAACATCCGCACTCACCACCATTACTGACTTTTTCTGCGTTTCTTTTAAATATCGGGCCAGCTTAGCAACCGAAGTGGTTTTACCTGCGCCTTGAAGTCCAGCCATCAAAATAATGGCGGGTGGCTTAACCGCTAAATTCAGCCCTTCATTGGCCTCACCCAGCGTTGCCTGTAACTCGCTTTGAACGATCTTTAAAAATACCTGACCGGGCGATAAGCTCTGCGTAACCTCTTGACCAACACCGCGCAATTTAACGCGCTCGACAAAATCCTTAACCACAGGCAAGGCAACATCGGCTTCAAGCAAAGCCATACGCACATCACGCAAGGCATCTTTAATATTCTCTTCGCTTAAATGCGCCTTACCGCTAACTTGGCGAAAGGTCTGGGATAGGCGATCACTTAGATTCTCAAACATAAGTTGTAGTACACATATAAAAAAGTGGACGCAAAGTATACCTTAGCTAGCCTGTAGAGCCCAAATGTATCGACAATTTAAAGCCAAGATGGCAATATTTGCCGCAACTTAATCACTCTCCTAGGCTTCACCCGCAACCGCGCATATGCCACAATCAACTTTGTTCAACATTAGCGCCGGCAATAGAATCAAATACAAAGGATTAAGCAGGCAATGACAGATTTACCCACCCTAGCGATATTAGCAACCATAAGCGCCGCTGTGTGTTACGCATTAGCGACCGTGCAGCTATTAATGGTCATGCAGTCGAATGCCAATCAACAGCAAACCCAAGCCTTCCCTATTTGGGGATTAGCCGGTGCTGTATTTCACTTGCTCACTATCAGCCTCAATACTATTCAACATCAGGGCTTAAGCAGCAGTCTTTTTGATGCGCTATCAATCACCGCATTTATTATTATGAGCATGGGTTTAATCGCGCAAACCCGCTATACGCTCAGAGCCATGCTACTGCCCGCATTTATTATCGCTATTATTTGTTTGATTTTAGCGAGCAGTTATTCTCATCACACGCCCATACTGGCCACGTCGCCAGGGATGCTAACGCATATCCTCAGCTCCATTATTGCTTACAGCTTACTGAGCCTCGCTACGCTACTCGCACTTACATTAAAGCTTATGGATCGCGACTTGAAAGACCATCATGAAATTAGCTGGCTGCGTCAACTTCCGCCATTACAAACTATGGAAAGCCTCCTATTTCAACTGATTACCATCGGCTGGTTAATACTCACTGCTGCCATTATTAGTGGTGGCATTTTTATTGATGACCTTTTCGCTCAGCATCTCGCACATAAAACCCTCTTCACAATAATCTCATGGTTTCTCTATGGCCTGCTGCTGATTGGCCGTCATAATTATGGCTGGCGCGGAACAACGGCATTAAAGCTGGCTATTGCCGCTTTTATTGCCCTAGTTCTCGCCTACTTCGGATCAAAGTTTGTGCTTGAGATACTGCTAAAGTCATACTAAAGCAATGTTAAAATAACTCTCCATATTCAAATTAAGACTCCAATAAACTAAAGCTGCGCCAGGCAGCTCCCGGCATTGCTAACCCGCAAGCCTAATTTACGCTTGCTAAACCCTTCGGTTTTCTTCACTATTGCCGTCCGATTCGTACATAGAGGTCTACCCCGCACTTGGACGCTATTCCAATAAGTTGGCTGTTCACAGCATTGTTTTTTCTCATCCTGTGTTCAGCATTCTTCTCAAGCTCAGAAACTAGCATGATGGCGTTAAATCGCTACCGGCTAAAACACCTTAAACAGAGTGGTCATCGTGGCGCGCGCAAAGCTTCACGATTGCTTGGTCGTACCGATCGATTAATTGGCTTAATCCTTATAGGCAATAACCTCGTCAATATCGCTGCCGCTTCACTGGCAACGGCTATTGCTGTAAGACTCTACGGTGATGCAGGTTATTTTATTGCTACGGCCGCTTTAACAATAGTTATTTTAATATTTGCCGAAGTTACACCCAAAACTTTTGCCGCTTTATATCCTGAAAAAGTAGCCTTTCCTGCGTCTTATATTTTACAGCCACTGCAAGTTATATTTTACCCGCTAGTGTTTGTCACCAACCATATTACTAACGCTATTATTCGATGGCTGGGCGGCAACCCACAATACATCCAAAACGATGAACTTAGCTTTGAAGAAATGCGCGTTCTAGTGCAAGAATCTGGCGGGCAAATCCCTAAAAAACGTCGTGGCATGTTAATGAACATTCTCGACCTAGAAAATGTTGTTGTTAATGACATTATGATTCCACGTAATGAAATTTACAGCATGGATATTAATGACAGCGCACAAGTACTGCTCGATCAAATTCGCGCTAGCGAATACACGCATATCCCTTTATTTAGAGATGAACTCGACGACCTAGTTGGCATCTTGCATTTACGACAAACCTCTCGCTTTCTCGGCTCCGCTGAATCCGACGGTAATGGCGATCAAGTGATGCTGGATAAACGGGCAATGATCGAATCGGCACGCGAGCCCTACTACATTCCTGAAGGCACGCCGCTCCACACACAGCTATTTAACTTTCAACGTGAAAAACGTCGTATCGGTATAGTGGTTGATGAATACGGGGTTGTATTAGGCCTAGTGACCATAGAAGATATTTTGGAAGAAATTGTTGGCGATTACACCACCAACTTTACTGAGCAATTTGCTGACATTACTCACTTAGAAGACGGTAGCTTTGTCATTACCGGCTCGGCGACTATCCGTGATATTAACCGACAATTAGAGTGGGATTTACCAACACAGGGTGCAAAAACCCTTAACGGCCTTATTTTAGAGCAACTTGAATCGTTCCCCGATGCCAGCGGCGTTAGCCTTGCATTATATAATTATCGATTCGAAATATTAGATGTTCAGGATAATATGATTAGCAGTGTAAGATCGCTACGCATACCGCTAGCCAATAACAAACATCATAATGAGCATTAAAAAAACGCTTTAAATACTGAAATTAAAGCGTTCTCTCTACTCAATTAATCGTCCCAAATCCTTTGCTCGCTGCACACTAGCGTTAACAACCTCTCGCTTAGTTTCTTCACTCAAAATCGACCAGCGACCGATTTCGTCAGCCTTACGATAACAGCCCTCACAAACGTCGTTAATATCTAACACACAAACACCAATACAAGGTGACTCGATTTTATTTAAACTCATTGATTCAATCGCCATTCCAAAACATACTATTTTATTTAACACTTCAATTTAATACTAAACTGACCGATCAACCACTTTTAAATCACGCATAAACCTCTGTCCATTATCAATATAATGATACGCTCCTTGCGACAATGCCTTGCACTCTTCCTCTGACAGCTTTCTTACCACTTTTCCCGGTGAACCCAAGACCATGACACCATCAGGAATAACCGTATTTTCTGTCACCAAAGCATTAGCACCAATAAGACAGTAATTGCCAATTTTAGCGCCATTTAATATCACCGCATTAATACCCACCAAACTATTATCACCAATACTGCAACCGTGCAGCATTGCCTTATGGCCAACGGTAACATGACGACCAATAACTAAAGGATAGCCAGGGTCGGCATGCAATACCGCAGCATCTTGAATATTAGACCCTTCACCAATAGTGATGCTTTCAACATCGGCGCGGATGACGACAGCAAACCAAATACTCGCATTCGCTTTTATTTCGACACGCCCAATCACTTGCGCATCAGGAGCAATAAAATTTACCGGCTGATGCTGCAAAGGGGAAAACTCTCCAAGCGAATACATCATAATTTTTAAGCCCCATCAAAACGTCATTTAAACCAAGCGGAGAAGAAAAATACATAACAAGCATAACCGTTGGTCAGAAAAACAAATCTTTAAATCACAACTAACCCATTGTTTTAAAATGAATTAATATAAAAAAGCTCTCTCAACTCAGCCATTATATAGATCAGACGAAGATCTATAGCTGATTACTTATTGAACAACTAGATTGAATCAAGTAATATGACTTTGCTCAACCAATTCAGTGACTCCATAAAAAAGTCATAGCAAGTGTAAGTCAATTAGCAAATTATTCGGGGAAACAACGTAAATTTATTAACAACATAAATAACGAAAAACAAAAACAACCATGTTGTTAATCAATTGATAAAACTCAGTACACAACAAAAAAAAGACATTGGAGCCACTCCAATAGATTGATTAGCTGTTTGTGCGAGATAAAGTTTAAAACCTGAAAAAAATCTCCGCTGTCGATATAACATCGTCATGAGTACGTTATTAATGCGTTTAAAAAATCATTTTAGGATTAATAAAGCGAGTTAGGGATGTCTTACGACGATACACACACAAATACCCATTCAAAATCATCTGCTACTACAGAGCTTCAAAAACTGACTCTGCCAGACTTTGATACCTTGCGATCTATGGCAAAAAACGATCCCGAAGAACTCGAGAGTCTTCGCATTGCCCTGTGTAATAAAGTCATTGACGAAGCGCCCGATCATGCTAAGCCTCGCTTACATGGACTCATGTTTCAAATCAATAGTCGTCGAAGTCTCGCATCTTCAGAAATGGAAGCCTGCGAAGAGCTATCAAGCATGATGAAAGAATCACTTCAGCATATGCAATCAATGCTAAAAGATCTTCGTACTATGCAATCAGAAAGCATATTGCTTTCCACACGACGTTTTCATAACAATGAAAGCGACGCTCAAGGCCATACAAAACAGACCGCCGATATATTGCCCTTTAGGCAAATAAACCATTAAGACCGCCAATCAATCTTAGAGGCTAGCGTTCACAAGCCAATACTCATAGGCCGGCTCTTGATAGGGATGCACTTCAACTAGAGCTTCAACCACTGACGCTATAATATCGTCATTCACTACCATTTCTACACGGTATTCATCAACGCTTGCAACAACACCTTGTTGACCAATAAAGGGCACACTTCCCTCTAACGCACGAAATTGTCCCTGCCCAGCCACCTGCCAAGCACAGCAATCATAGTTCCCTATTTTTCCAGCGCCCAATGCAAACAAAGCCAACTTGACTGACTCAACATGCGATTTAGGAACAAAAAAACAGAGCTTGTACATACCGTTTTATTTTTCGATGGGTGGTTTAGTATCATCAGAAACGGATACTTTATCCGCCTGAGCACTATAAAAATTATCGACAAACTCAGCCATTGATTGGTTTGCAATAGCGTCACGCATACCCGCCATCAAATTTTGGTAATAGCGAAGGTTATGAATGGTATTGAGCTGAGCGCCCAACATTTCTTTGCACTTATCCAAATGATGCAAGTAAGCACGGCTAAAATTTTCGCAGGTATAGCAGTCACAGCTTTTGTCTAACGGCCCTGTATCATGGCGATGAACGGCATTTCTAATTTTGATGACACCGGTCGAAGTAAAAAGATGCCCATTACGCGCATTACGGGTTGGCATCACGCAGTCAAACATATCGACTCCACGAAGAACCGCTTCAACTAAGTCCGTTGGTGTACCTACACCCATAAGGTAGCGTGGCGCGTCTTCAGGTAACTGTGAAGCCAGCCCATCTAACACATGCAACATTTCATCTTTCGGCTCGCCTACCGACAAGCCGCCGATGGCATAGCCATCAAAGCCAATATCGACCAAACCTTTTAATGACTCTTCACGGAGATTTTGATACATACCGCCTTGGATAATTCCAAATAACGCCGCAGGATTATCTCCATGCGCCTTACTGCTTCGCTCAGCCCAACGCAACGACAACTCCATCGATTTACGCGCCTCCTCCTCAGTAGCAGGGTAAGGGGTGCATTCATCAAAAATCATGACGATATCGGAACCTAAGTCATGCTGAACAGCAATGCTTTTTTCAGGATCAAGGAAAATTTGACTGCCATCAATCGGCGATTGAAACTTAACACCTGCTTCGCTGATTTTACGTAACTTACCCAAACTCCAAACCTGAAAGCCACCAGAGTCGGTTAATATTGGCTTATCCCAGCCGATAAAATCATGCAAATCACCATGCGCAGTCACCACTTCGGTACCCGGACGCAGCATCAAGTGAAACGTATTGCCCAGAATAATTTCAGCACCAATTGCATGAATATCTTTAGGCAACATACCCTTAACCGTACCGTAAGTGCCTACAGGCATAAAAGCTGGCGTTTGCACCACACCACGATCAAAGCGAAGCTGTCCACGACGGGCAAGGCCGTCTTTAGTACTAACAGAAAATTTCAATGGCACTCTCAGTATTAACGATATTCATACAATTATTAATTAAAGTCATTTTAGATGCTTAGCTAATAAACATAGCATCGCCATAAGAGAAGAAGCGATACTTTTGATCAATCGCTGCTTGATAGGCATTTAAAGTATTTTCCCGACCGGCAAACGCACTGACCAACATGATTAAGCTCGATTCAGGCAAATGGAAATTAGTAATCATCGCATCGATACTTTTATATTCATAACCGGGGTAAATAAAGATTTCTGTATCGCCGTAGTAGGGCTCAATCCAGCCTTTAGCAACACTTGCCGTTTCTATACAGCGGACCGAAGTCGTTCCCACTGCAATAATTCTACCGCCCGCAGCCCTCGCCTCACGAATCTGATTACAGACATCGGCACCGACTTCGGCGTATTCGGAATGCATTTTATGGTCTTCAATTTGATCTTCACGCACAGGTTGAAAAGTGCCAGCGCCAACATGTAAGGTAACAAAAGCAAAATTAACACCTTTGTCACGCAGCGTATTCAAAATAGCCTGATCAAAATGCAAGCCGGCGGTTGGCGCAGCAACGGCACCTTCGCGCTCAGAGTAAACCGTCTGATAGCGCTCCCTATCCATGTCTTCATCTTCACGATCAATATAAGGCGGTAAAGGCATATGCCCCACAGCCTGTAAAACCATCGCCAGTGAAGCATCGTCATCACTCTCAATAAGAAACATATCATCGACACGATCGACAACACGAATCGACAAATCTTTATCGAGTAAGATACGGCTACCGGGTTTAGGTGATTTACTCGCACGGATTTGGGCGATACCTCGAGAGCCACTAGTAATGCGTTCGACCATAACCTCGACTTTACCGCCGGTTTCTTTTTCACCAAACAGGCGAGCAGGAATAACACGTGTGTTATTAAATATAAGTAAATCGTTAGGGTTAAGAAGATCGACTAAATCGACAAAGCCATGATGACCAAGATTGCCATCATTGCGATCCATCGCCAGCAAACGCGAAGCGGTACGCTGCTCAGCTGGATAACGAGCGATCAATTCATCGGGGAGTTGGTATTGGAAATCAGTTAAATTCATGGTGAACAAACAGCTTATTAGATTAGACGAAATTTGTTGTTCAGATTAGCGGAAAAACGGAACGTAAGCCAGTGATTTACAGGACAATATTATCGAGAATGCGGTTCATTGCGTTGAGTTTATACCGTTAGAGTAATCTGTTGTTGTTTGAAAGCGAGAAAACGCGTTTATCGCTTGCACCCCTCGATTCCGCTGATATAATCGCTGCCCGTTTGGAGCTGCTCGATTAATTAGCAACCAAACGTTAAGCCGATAGCAAACAAAGTTAAAGGGCTTAAAATTTTAAGTAAGGCCAGTGTGGTGAAATTGGTAGACACGCTAGATTCAAAATCTGGTTCCTTCGGGAGTGGCGGTTCGAGTCCGCCCACTGGTACCAAACAAATAAACCCTGCCTCTTTTGGCGGGGTTTTTTGTTTGGTGCTGGTGGGCGGCGAGCACCGCCACCGGTTCGACTAATTGCGCAAGCAATTTGGACGCGAAACGAAGTGAAGCGCTTGCGAAGCAAGTGACAAGAGCCCCTAGGCTATTGTCATCATTCCGCCCACTGGTACCAAACAAATAAACCCTGCCTATGGCGGGGTTTTTTGTTTGGTGCTAGAGGGCGGCGAGAACCGCCACCGGTTCGACAAATTGCGCAAGCAATTTGGACGCAGAGCAAAGCGAGGCGCTTGCATAGCAAGTACAAACGGCCCCTAGGCTGTTTGTATCTCTAATTGCGCAAGCAATTTGGACGCGAAACAAAGTGGAGCGCTTGCGAAGCAAGTGATAAGAGCCCCTAGGCTATTGTCATCATTCCGCCTTTGGCCATTCCGTATCGAATGGAAATGGACGCTCTTCCGTATTAAATGTCAGATAGGAAATAACTTGATAGGTATAGGTTGAGAGAGCCTGGCCGAATGACAATAATTGATTGTTGGTTTTACCTGTAAAGAGCACAAAGAAAAACTGCAACATAACAACAGCGCCAACTACTAAGCGAGACACGGAGTAGAGTAAGGCAATGACCAACATAAAAAACAATCGCAACCAAATGGATTTGGCTTTTATATTATCAACAACACTGTTTGCTGCCGGCTCTGCCTTTCCTATCGTTTCATCTAAAACAGTGTCATCTACCACTTCAGCGTCACTAGTTGCTTGCGTCGCTTCGCTAACGCTCTCTTCAGCCTCATTAACTTCTTCTACTCTTTCGCTAGAACCTTCAATAATCTCACTAGCATCTTCTTCAATTTCGTGGCTTTCTTGTCCCGAATCAAATTCATCTTTATTCATAATCAATCTCCCATTGTCAAAGTTAAAGTCAACATTAAACTATTGTATTACTTATTATCGATCAACTATTTATGCCCACTGCTATAAAAAAATATAACGTTATGATGTGTTCAGATAATTTTAAAATTAACGCAATTTACGCAAACCCATTGGAATTAATCTTGCTATTAAAAAAAATAGAACAGCGATAGTAACAGCCACTATCGCGCTCCATTCAGCGTTGATAAGTGCTGTTGATTTACCGGTAACAACCAACGTCACTTTTTCACCAAGCAACGGTTCCAACAGATAACTATCAGCAAAACCACTAAACATAACCATATATAAACCGGCGCCTACCAAACCTCCAAAAATAAAAAAAACGGCATCTATACGACCGCTCCCCGCTGCCGCCACACCTGTCCCCGGGCAAAATCCACCCAGCGCCCAACCAAAACCGAGTAGCAAGCCACCAACCACTACCCCCCAGGACATAGACTTGATACTTAAATGACCAGCATCAATAACGCCCGCCCATAAGCCCGCAAACAATAGCGCAGATGAAATACCGACCCCCGCCAAAATAGTCTTCATTAAATGCAAATCAGTTAGTCGTAACATACCAATAATTTTATTAGGATCGGCGGCGCCAATTCGCTGCAATACCAAACCGAATACCATACCCAAACCTAGCGCTAACCCGAGTTCCAACCAAAGTTCCATAACAATCATCTCCGATATAATATGATGGCGGTTGGTATAGCCGCCGCAAATACAGCAAGAGTAAATAAATAGCCACTAACGGCCGTCTGCATCATGCCGCTCATCATATGCCCGCTAGTGCAACCACCTGCTAAGCGAGCACCAAACAATACAATGACACCGCCACTAAAAGTCAGTAAATAACGTAAACCAGGTGTACGACCAAATTGCTTTATATGTATCTCTGGCAACTGCTGCAAGGGCATACCGGTATTACGATACTGCCAAGTACGCCCCAACCATCCGCCTAACAACATACTAAGGACAAATACAAAGCCATAGTTCCACGGCTTTGCCACTGCAGCCGCATACTTTCCCCCGCTCTTATCTAAATAAGCATTACTACTGTGATAACCCGCCTTGGCCAGATTATCCTCAACAATAAGTTGCTCAGAAAAAAGATTTGCTAACAGACCGTCGGCAATCACAAATTGGGTTGATACGCCTATAGGCTTAACCAATATCACGGCAAGTAAAAAACAGACTGCCAGTGCGCAACCTCCTGATAACCAACTCCAGTATTGGTAAGGGTTTTTAGTTATTGAAGGATCAGTAAACTCAGGTTCAGTAGAGTGCTGATTAGAGCCACCTACTGAAGAACTCAATATTTCAATATTTTTTGTCATGGCTTTACTCTCACATTACTCTCGTCCTAATCTCGCCCTAATCTCGCCTTACTCTCATATTAATTTCGCATTCAACGCTTTCTTGTATTAAGCATCGAATACTGTTTCGAAAATCGCTTAAACCGCTCTATGAAGACCTACACCAGATTCAACATCCAACAAAAATAGCGTATACCTGCTTTCTCATTCATTTATTGATCCGGATCAAAAAGATTATCGATAAACTGAATTGACGGAAAAAAATTCTTTTGTAGTTAATTTCTCTTTAATAAATAAGCTCCTACGTGATATCGCTATACGACAATGCTATACAACAAAGCTAACAGCATCGATAAAGTGCGATGAACTATTAATGATATCGATCAATTTCCTCCATATGAATTGCCATTAGAATTAACGCTAAGCATCGCTAAAAAGAATGGCCACTCATTACTGAGGTGAACAATATGACTGACTATAAAAAAATACTCATCGCTATTGATCTCGATGGTGAGCCTGAGCAGGTGCTCGCCAAAGCGCTGTCACTTGTTAATTCTTCAGCCGACATCTCTATTTTTAATGCCGCCTTCGACTCGTCTTATTCCTATGCTAGCTATGCAGACACTGGCGGTTTATTTAAAGAAACATCAGCTACAGTTAAGGATAAAGCCAAAATCAAAGCCCTTCAAAAATTAAAACTTCTGATTAAAAAAACTGATTTACAAACAGCAAACTGTATTGTCGAATTCGGTCATGCAGCCGATGAAATTATCAAAAAATCTGATGCCTTAGATGCAGAATTAATTATTATTGGAAGTCATGGTCGCCATGGCGTAAGTTTGTTACTAGGCTCGACTGCCAACGCTGTACTACACCACGCAAAATGTGACGTCCTAGCGGTACGAATATCAAACGAGAAAAACAAACCCAATCAATAGCAGCCGCTTACACAATAGCCATCAAATATAATCAACAGTGAAATAGCTAATCATGGAATTCAAAGACTACTATGACATTCTTGGTATTGCGCCAGACGCCGATGCCAAAAGTATAAAAAAAGCCTATCGCAAAAAGGCGCGTCAATATCACCCCGATGTAAGTAAGCATCATAATGCCGAAGAAAAATTCAAAGAAGCTAGTGAAGCTTATGAGGTATTAAAAAATAATGAGAAGCGCGCAAAATATGATGCACTAAAGCAATATGGCGCTCGCGGCCAAGACTTTAATCCGCCGCCAGGCTGGAATGATGACCGAGCCTACAATGAACAACATTCTGCTCAATTCAACAAAGAGTTTTCTGATTTTTTTAGCAACTTATATGGCGGCAGCTCAAGTAACAGAGCTGAATCGCCATTTGAAACCCAATATGAATTTCAACAGCGTGGCCAAGACATTGAAACAGACATGCCCATTTTTCTTGAAGAAACATTAGTGACAACAACAAAACCGATTTCCTATCATCTTGATGGCAAGAACAAAACGCTGCAAGTAAAAATTCCTGCGGGCACCGCCAATGGCGATCGAATACGTCTTAAAGGACAAGGCGGTAGCGGTTATGCTGGAGCAGCTAACGGTGACCTCTATTTGCGAATAAAATGGGTGCCACATCCGCTGTTTGATGTGGAGTACCACGACTTAATTCTCACCCTGCCGCTATCACCATGGGAGGCTGCGCTGGGCACTAAAATAGAAATTCCTACCTTACGCAATAATATTCAATTAAGCATACCGGCTAATAGCCAATCGGGGCAGCGTTTACGTATTCGAGGCCAAGGCCTTAATAGCACAATTGGCACGGGAGATCTTTACGCCGTACTCAAAGTCGTTATGCCTACCTCAACTAACGATACAACAAAGCGACTTTGGCAAGAGTTGTCTAAGGCCGAAAACTTTGACCCAAGGACTGAATGGAGAAAGTCATCATGAGTAACACCACCTCACTCCAACTCACCTTAACAGAGCTTTGCCAAGCAACTAGCCTAGGTAGCGACACGTTAATAGAAATCATCGAAGAAGGCATCTTAGAACCGATAGGCACGACACCAGAAACTTGGCAATTCAGCAACCATACAATTGCCATCGCTCAGAAAGCTGCTCGCTTACATAATGATTTAGAGATCGATTGGCCTGGCATTGCACTAGCTATAAGCCTTATTGAAGAAGTGGAGCAACTGCGTCACGAAAACCAACAGCTACGACAGCAGCTACAGAGATTTACACCACATAAACCCTAAACAGTATCAATGGAGAACAATCATGAAAGACCTACCTCATAATTATGTTATTACTTCTACCCTGAACAACGATGGGCAGGTAAGCCTTGAAGCTGACAATGCGCCTAAAATGGTTATCACCGCTCCGCCAGAGTTTGGAGGCCCCGCAGGTAACTGGTCACCAGAAACACTTCTGGTAGCATCGGTGGCAAGCTGCTTTTTACTCACCTATCGCGCACTGGCAAGTGCATCAAAACTAGACTGGCAGTCATTCTCATGCGATGTCAGCGGAAACTTAGACAGCGTTGATAAAACACTGCAATTCACTGAATTTACTATTACTGCAAATTTAATAGTAAGCAATTCAACCGATATTGAGAAAGCAGAAAGATTACTTAAAAAATCAGAAGAAAGCTGCCTTATTAGGAATTCACTGACACCCAAAATTATATTAGAAACGCATATAGGTTCAGATAACTCATGATTTATTAACGATAATAGGGAAAGTAGAGAGCGAGGGAAAAATTAACACACTCCAAAAAAAGCCATTTTTGGAGTGTGGATTTTCATTATTGTGAGGCAACTATATAGGCACCAATCAATGCCAAAATCACACCTATTGCCTTTCTCCAAGTAAACTCCTCTTTTAACAAAAAGTAAGCAAGCAAAATTATGAAGACTGTTGAAAGCTGATTATAAATCGCAGCCCTTCCCGCTTCGAGATATTTAAATCCTGCCATCCATGTTGTCGCTGCAAGAAATGACCCAAATACAGACATAGGAATCATCGTTTTCCAAGTATCAGGCCTATAAAAACCCAAAAATAATTTTTCTTTCATATTATGAGGATGCCGGATATAAGCCCATACCATCATCGCAATGATGGCAATTAAATAACGATAGCCAGACACCCAAAAAATAGATGAGTCACGGTATATATCACGCACCATCAAAATACTAAAAGCCATAATAATATGAGCAGACGCCGCCAGTAAAATTCCCACCATTAGATCTTTTGAACTTTTAATTTCAGCTGTCATGGTTGCGCCCACAAAAACACCTGAAACAACCAAAAACCCGCCAATTAATTCCCAATTGCTTAGCCTTTCTCCAAACATAAGAAAACCAATACAGGTTATAGCCGGTGAGTAAGCGCAATCAGCAAGTGCTTGTAAGCTTGCACCTAAGCGATTAAGCGCAGCAGCAATCATAGGGTCCGCAAAACATATCCCTATAACTGCACTAAAAGTTAGACGTAAATAGTCGGCCCGCGAGAGGTCAATAAAAAAACTTTCACCCAACACTAACATGACAGAAACTAAACAAATAATAGCGATACAGTTTTTGAAGAACGTCAAAGGAATAGGTGGTATTTGATACCCTGCAATGCGCATAAGGATGACTGAAAACGACCAAAACAGCGCCGAAGACACTGCAAATAAATCACCTAAAAGCATTTTACATAAACCTGTTAAATATCCAGAATCTCAGGACATAATTTAGCGAAAGAGGATAACGACTTATCTCTAGAACGAAAGGATTCATCAGGATTACATTAAATGGAAGAGAAGCCAGAACGTATTATTAGAATGTAAAGATTATAACGGTTACACATTGTTACACAAGGCTAATGCGCTAGAGGATGATCACTATCACGAAGGTTAGCCGCTATATTATTGACTTTTAAATCACCAAGGTTTGGGTATTGCTCATCAACATATTGCATATCACGTTGCATTTTGTCATAAATCTCAGCTTCTGCATCATCCTCTACGGCGAGACCAAAGATATCTTCACCCATATCAACATTGATATGACAGTTACATAAATAAGAAACCTCACCCGATTTTACCTCAAAGGTAATGGGTGGTTGATGCTCAGAATCGAAATTAGCAAAATCGACGCCACCAGCAGTAACAATTTTCCATTTAGAAATTTCATACATTCCTGGCTCTAACTCATAAGCCAGCACCCTACCCACTTGGTTTTGCGTACTTTCTATGCCACTGGATAAAGCAAAAGAAGCATCTTCACTCGTATTATCAATTATTGATTTGTAAGCAACTCTCTTAGTATTCGTTTTTACTGGCTGCTTAATAGTATCTTTTGTAGTGTTATTGGAACTCATTTCGAACTCAACACCGGTTTTTTTATCTCGTACAAAGAAAAAGGCGATGGCACCGCGCTTACTTAAAGCACTTATTTCACGCGTAATAGAAGCCACCAGTAAACCTTTCTTAGCTGAGGGCGTCATATCAGCATGTAAAGTTTCGGCATAATCAGTATCCGTGGTTATTGCACACGAAGCCAACAGCATCGCAAACGAGCTCAGGACCAACTTTAGACATCTTTCAATATTTAGCATCATACTCATCGACAATCCATTGCAATGTTCGATATAACATTGCCTATGTTAGATAAGACGCTTTAGGCTGATAAAACCCCACCTTCTTATGTGATTAACTTATTGATTGTGACGTTGTTTTAAAATTTATTCTTTTTAGTATCCATTCCAAGCAAAAATATCAATTTTAATCATATAAAATTTCTTTTTATAAGGAATCATACTTATGGATACTCATTTATATATTCGATATCACTTATTATGAAATTACCTATGACTTTACTGAGCTTATTAATAAAAAACTCTAGCTGTAAAAATAAAACAGAACAATTTTTACATTTCAAAATGTTTAACATTTATCTCTCGCTAATAAACAAATTAGGACACTAACGCCATTCTCATTTACATTCTCTCAGCAATTGTAAAAATACGATCCTAAAAAAGGCTTTATTACGGAGAGCGCTTCATTAAAGGCTTGCCTCACAAGCAACGCTTACCTATTATGGGCAAATAAAAGGGAGGTTAGTCTTTGAAAATAACCGTAATTAGCCAGCCATATAATAATCATCTTCCGTTACGATCATTCGTAATAGCGTTTTCGCTTGTAGTGACACAACTACTTTCGTCGCCATTCTCCTATGCAAAAACAACCCTAATATCAACACCGCTTACTAGCGAGCCGCAAAGCAGTGAAAATACCGAATCATGGTCAGACACTCGCTTACATGCCACTATAAAAAAAGGCAAAGAAGCTTTTGATAGCAAATACTGGGAAAAAGCCATTGAGCTAGGCGAGACAGCATTAGAAGGTTGTAGCCAGTTATACTCTGATCGAGATAGGCGCTGTATACGGATTATGAAAAATAACAGCATGGCTTATTTTCGCGCTGGCGAAATTGAAGAAAATGCCGGCAATATTGAATATGCTTACCGCACAGCCTCAGAAGAATTGGGAGCCATGCACTTTTCAACTATCAGAACACGCGAAGTATTTCATCAACTCCTGCTTGATCAAGTTCGGTATAAAGAGGCGATCCCTATCGTCATTGAGTTAATTGAAGCCGAAAGGCAAACAGGTGACGATGAGTACAAAATATTAGACTGGTTAATTCAACTTTATGCACTCTACAAAGTCGAAGGTTTCGTCGATCAAGAAATTCCTATTTTGTTAGAAATGACGATGCTCACAGAAAAATTATTAGGCCAAGAAAGTGATCAGCTCTCTAGAACAAGAACGATTCTCACTGAGAGTTATTGTGAACAAAAGCAATATCATGATTTTTATGAATTAAAACGCCAATATAAAATTAAAACAAAATGCAAATTACCCATAAGAAAACGTATTACCCTGCCATTTTTTCGTAAATTCAATCTGGGCTAGCTCAGCATTAAGCTAATGATCATTAAGCATCGGCAAAAATATCGACTTGATGGCCATCAGGATCAAACACACAGGCATAGCGCTGCCCCCAAAAGGCATCCCAAGGTTCTTTTTGACTGGCAGCCCCTGCAGCCATCATCCTTGCATAACAATTATCCACAGCCTTAACAGAATCCTGCTTAAAACAAAGAATAACTGAGGAGCCAGTAGGCTTTTTCCAATCAGGGTTAATACGCTTAATTAATTCAACACTGTCTAGCATTAGCCTAAAACCACTTAGCGTAACAGCCTCATAGTGTCCCTCACCAGAGGCTTTAAAATCTAACCCTAGCAGCCCGTAAAATGCGATTGACGATTCAATATTTTCACACACAACACCAACAGCATCTAAACTCATAAAAATCCTTATCTATTATAAAACCGGTTCAAAAAAACTGATCTTACATACCGAAACTAAGTTGATTGTTGTTACTCAATAAATCCGCCTGCCGAATAACCTGCGGTAGATCTCCCTCAATATAAAACCGTGCAGTTTGAAGTTTTCCTTCATAAAAATCCTGCTCACTTTGAGTAAGCACTTGTTTATCGTCATCTAAGGAGCGACAAGCCGCCAGCGCTTGCCGCAACCAAATCCAAGCCATAGTGACGCGCCCAAACATATCAAGATAGAGATTCGCGGTATCCAAGCCCAAGCTAGGATCCTTCTCAATATCATGCAATAAAGTTGAAGTAACCACATCTAAGCATTCTAATGCTTCATGGACGGGTGCAAACAGTTCTTTAAGTAGCGCTGTTGAATTTACACGCTGCAAAGTCATTCTTACTTCTTGTTTGAAAATATCAAATCCGTATTGATTTTGTAGAGGGATTTTCTTAATCAATAAATCTAAAGCATAAAGGACTTCAGCACCCTCATGCATAGGGTTGATACGCTGATCACGATAAAGCTGCTCTACAGGATAATCATGAAAACAACCTACCTCAGACAATATCTTCATAGCCAAGTCATTTGTAATACACCCGTATTTTGATGGCCAAGACTGCACCACCGGTGCCAACAAATCCAAAAGCACCGCTGCACGTTGTCGCTCACATTCTGTATCGGCGGTTTTTTCATCTTCCTTTAGCGAGCTTGCATATAAGCAAAGTGCTAGCGCACCTTCAGAATAGCTTTTCTGGGTTAGTAGCATACGGCGCACATCAGCAGATTCAAACATCTTGACTGATTGTGAGAGCGGCATATTTTTTATCGATAATTGATGCTGCGAAAACTCATGTACATAACTGAGTGAATATTGATAACCCTGACAGGCCAGCGCTGCAGCACCGACACTCACCCGAATACAAGTATCACTCATTATTTGTGATATATAATGAAAACCTCGGTACGGCTTGCCGACCAAATAAGCCTCGGCACCCTCTTTAACACCAAAACTTAATTCGGTAGAAGCAGAATTACGGCATCCCATTTTGGGTAACAACGCCTCTAAAACAACTTCATTTAATTCGCCGAGACTGCCATCCTTATTTACCCGCACTTTGGGCACAATAAATAATGATATTCCATCGACACCCTCTGGCGCACCTTCAACACTTGCTAACACCATATGTACGATATTATCGGTAAGACAATGATCACCATTACTGATAAGCGTTTGAGGCCCCTTAATTCGGTAGCTCCCATCATTTTGAATCGTTGCGCTAAGCTTAATATCGTCCGGCTCAGCCCACTGACCCACTTCGGCCAAAGCAACAGTACCACTAAAGCGTCCATTCAGAAGAGAAGGTAAGAACAATGTTTTTTGCTCTTCACTACCAAAACGGTCAATTAAGTTAGCTGCAGATTCAGTTAACAGAGGGTAACTACTGGTCGCGATATTGGCTGCACTTAAATAGAATTTAGCCGCCATACAAATACTCGCAGGCAGCTGCATACCACCCTCATCAAATCCTTGCTCGGCACGGATAATACCTAACTCTGTAATGGCATCCCAAGCCTCTTTTGTCTCGCGAACATGGCGTATATGCTTACCGTCGAATACCGGCTCATAAGTATCAGACTTACGATAATGATTCGCTAAATACTTATCTGCAAGCTCTCGCGTGCTATTAAGTGCCGCATCAAATAATTCTTTTGAATGCCCGGCATAATGAAGCCGATTAAGTAATAACTCGGTATTCAGAAACTCATATAATAGGAAATCCATATCCCGTGAATTAAGAGTTTTATTCACCATAAATCATAATACTCCGTGAGTGATCCTCTTCTACAAGCACTTATTCTGAAATAAAATATTGCAATAACCCATGGCAAACGAGGACAAAATACTTAGCATTTGAGGAAAGGAATCGAGCAGATAATGTTTATCAACCTACTTATAACAAAGCCATTAGCTACTTATAAAAAAGCCATTAGCTACTTATTTAGGCATGGCCATCATAAGAAAGCCGGAAAAAGCCGGATTAGAGGGTGATAAACTACTGTCAACTTCGTCTTTAGCTGCACTAATAATGGCCCTATAACGCTGGTAAAAATCCCAACTAGGTCTTGGCTTATAAATAAGATCTTTGACATCAAAATGGTTAATGACATTTTTTGTGGTGGTAGGCTTAACAAACACTTCGGTAGTTGGCGCATAATAAGCAGGGATAATACTGATTAAACTCCATTTAGCCAGCTTCTCAGTATCTAACAATTCGATCATCGCCTCAAACCCTGCTTGCTGTTTCCCATGCAAGACTTGATTCAATGATTTCACTAAAAATGCTTTTTCTGAAGGGTCGAGTCGTTGAACAAAATCACGAAACTTAGGCTTTTCAAACATCGACACCATCGATGAACGACTCACCACTTTAATCATATTTTCTGCATAGCTATCAATATCTTTACTGGCCTTTTTAGTAAAGCTTTCTTGCGCAAAGGTAACCATTTTTGTGACGTTATGTTTTTTACCTATAGCTTGCATATCAGGATGTGCAAAGCCACCAGGAAAGCGCTGTAAAAACTCGACTTCAGCTAATTTTAGTTTTTTTAAATTAAGCATTTTTCTTTATCCGCTGCACTTCAGTTAGTAAAAAAACTAAGGCAATGACAACCAAGTTAATAACAAACCGCCTGACAAGCCAATTAAAAACAAACCCCACAGCGTGCCTATATTAGTTTCATCACCAAATTTATCCGACAGTTTTAACGCTCTAGCAAATAAGGCATAACCAGAAAAAGCACCCAAAAATAACAAGCCAAAACCTACAGCAAGTACCACATAGTCAAAGCTGGACATCAGAAAACCCTCCATTTTATTCGAAGTCGACTTCTCGAACGCGTTTATTACTTCGACAAATTTCCACATGATGCCGCAATATTTCACGCAGCTCTTCACCCTTCTCAATCGCATGAATAACCACTTCAGAATGCGATCGATCGGAAGTTTTTAGAATGATATTACCTAGTGAGAACATGCGTAATAAAATAGGTTCTTCTAACTGATAATCTTTTATTCGATACAACTCAAGCTCATCGGTTTTTTTATTCAAAACACCGTATCGCGTAATCAGACGCTGATTACTCAATTCATACTTGGTATTTTTAGTTTGTAACCAACGCCACAAAATTAGAAACAATGGAATAACTAACCAAAATAACAAGCCACAAATAATAAAATAAGCGAGATTACTTGCTTGTGAAGGCGTAGCCTCCCAGAGACTCTTCTCTTCAGACATAACGAGGATCCTTTTCTATTAAACAAAAAGTCGGTGAATAGATGCAATGAATTGTCTTAGATAAAAGAACGAAATCCCATGGCATTTTAGGCCTATGGACTTAGCATTATCGGACAGCAAACAGCCGCTTATACCTTTAGCAGCCCTTTAACTTAGAGATACAGGTGTTTCAGACCCTACTTACGCTATGAGAATCACTGATAAATTCTAGAATTCATTTGCTAAGCATATAGCGACTAAAGTGCCAGCTTCCGCTTAACATAGGCAAAGGCATCAATCGCTTTTTCTAAATCATCTCGCGTTAGTGCCGCAGACATTTGCGTACGAATGCGCGCCTTACCATTAGGGACAACGGGATAACAGAAAGCAACGACATAAATACCTTGAGCAAGCATAGCGTTGGCAAATTGCCCTGCCAACGCAGCATCATGCAACATAACAGGAACAATAGGATGCTCTCCAGGTAGTAGTTCAAAGCCCTCTCGAGCTAACCCTTCACGGAAAAAGGCGGTGTTTTCATTCAGCTGATCACGTAAATGATTAGATGATGTCACCAACTCTAATGCCTTAATAGCACCAGCTACCACAGGTGGAGCCACTGTGTTAGAAAACAAGTAAGGCCGTGAACGCTGACGTAACAGCTCGACAATTTCTTTACGCGCACTCGTATAGCCACCACTCGCACCACCTAAGGCTTTGCCTAATGTACCGGTGACAATATCTACTCGCTCCATACAGCCATGGTATTCATGTGTACCACGACCCCCCTCACCTACAAAGCCCGTTGCATGCGCATCATCAAAATGTACAAGTGCATTGTATTTATCGGCTAAATCACAAATGTCATCTAGGCGAGCAATATAGCCATCCATTGAAAACACGCCATCGGTGCTAATTAATTTAAATCGCGCTCCGTTTTTATCAGCTGCTTGAAGCTGTGCCTCAAGGTCTGCCATATCACTGTTCTTATAACGATATCGACTCGCTTTGCATAAGCGAATACCGTCGATGATACTGGCATGATTTAATTGATCTGAAATAACCGCATCTTTGTCAGTGAGTAAGGTTTCAAACAAACCGCCATTGGCATCAAAACAAGAAGGATAAAGAATAGTGTCTTCCATACCTAAAAACGCACTGAGTTTTTGTTCTAGAGTCTTGTGAAGCGTTTGGGTGCCACAAATAAATCGCACAGAAGCCATGCCATAGCCCCACTCCTCTAAGCCGGCTTTCGCGGCAGCATTCACTTGAGGGTGCTGAGCAAGCCCCAAATAATTATTAGCACATAAATTCAATACAGTTTTATTATCACTCTTGTTAGACCCACTCATTACACTGACATGCGTACTTTGTGGCGAGCTAATTAGCCGCTCTCGCTTGAATAAACCAGCCTCTTCTATGCCCGCTAACTCTTGACTCAAATGATTTTGAAATTGATCGTACACGCTGACTCTCCTTCTTTACAACACTCAAATATTAAACGTGACTAAACGCTTGCTCGTTTACGTTTTAGATTATTCCCAATTCAAAATGACTTTGCTTGCGTTACCCGCACGCATAGCATCAAAACCCGTTTGGAAATCACTGTAATGCAGCCGATGAGTAATGACTGGCGCAATATTTAGACCGGTCTCAATCATTACCGACATTTTGTACCATGTCTCATACATCTCACGTCCATAAATACCTTTAAGCGTTAGCATATTGAAAATCACGGTATTCCAATCAATCGCTAAGGGCTCACTAGGAATACCCAACATCGCGACCTTTCCTCCATGACACATATTGGCGAGCATATCCTTAAACGCCGAAGGATGACCTGACATCTCTAAACCAACATCAAACCCTTCTGACATACCTAAGTTACGACGAACATCGGCTAAATTCTGGGTGGCAGCATTCACCACACAAGTGGCTCCAAGCTTTTCAGCCAAGATTAAACGTTGAGGATTAATATCGGTAATCACAACATGTCGAGCGCCCGCATGCCGGCAAACAGCAGCAGCCATAGCACCTATAGGACCCGCACCCGTAATCAATACATCCTCACCCAGTAAATCATATTGCAGTGCGGTATGAACGGCATTACCCAGCGGATCAAATAATGCTGCGACATCTAAATCAATACCCGGACGATGCTCCCAGACATTAGACATCGGTAGCGATACATACTCAGCAAATGCACCAGGCCTATCAACACCAATACCACTGGTCGAAGCACAGAGATGTCGACGACCGGCCATACAGTTACGGCAACGGCCACAGACAACATGCCCTTCACCAGACACTATCTGCCCTTCTCTATAATCATTTACATTTGAACCAACAGATACAATTTCACCGACAAATTCATGGCCAACTATCATAGGAACAGGAATCGTTTTTTGCGCCCAGCTATCCCAATTGTAAATATGTAAATCTGTACCGCAGATAGCGGTTCGTTTAACCTTTATCAATACATCATTGATACCCATTTCAGGTTCGGGCATATCCTTGAGCCAAAGCCCCTCTTGCGCCTCTTGCTTAACTAATGCCTTCATCCGAGTTACACTCCACCGCGTTTACTATATAAGAAGTGATTCCTGTATAGTAGAATCACCTAAACAGATACGATCCCAGATATCGGAATAAATTCCCTTATAACGGAAATTGATTTTATGTCCACAAAGAAACCAAGCGTTGCAACAAAAACAGCGAGCTCAATAGACCAAGCCAGCCAAGTACTTTGCGATCGTGTTACAGAGCTACGTAAGAACAACAACTTAACGCTGGATCAATTAGCTACAAGCTCTGGCGTCAGCCGCTCCATGCTAAGCCAGATAGAGCGAGGGCAAGCAAATCCCACGTTGGCGGTGACCTTTCGTATTGCGCAGGCATTTGGCATCACGATTGGCGAACTTGTCGATCAACCATGGTCAACATCGCCTATTGAAGTGGTGTATGGCAGTGATACCAACAACTTATTCCGCTGTGATAACGAATGTGAAATCCGCACCCTATCACCGCTTCATATGGAAAAAGACATTGAGTTTTATGAACTAAGAATTGCGCCTAAGGCAAGCTTAGTCAGCGCACCTCACTATGAAGGGACCAAAGAATTGTTAACCGTTGCCAGTGGTCAAGCAAACGTAATAGCGGGAGAAACCGTCTGTAAATTATCGACCGGAGATTCGGCACATTATCGTGCTGACTTAAATCATTGCATTGAAAATGCTGGTAAAAAAACGCTGGTTTGTTATTTAGTGGTGACCAGCTAGCAACTAGCTAGCCAAGCAACGATGGCCATTAATACTATTAATACTATCAATAACCATCGTTTTAAAAAAACTATACTATTTTCAAACTCATATCAGTAACGGCTTTAGGCTGAACCGATAAACCTGCCGAGAAACGGGCATGACTCAAACACTTACTTAATCTCTTTTTTTTCTTCAGTATTGAAGCTCTCTCTAGGCATTCAACAATATCGCCCACTGACTCAATATCATCAATTTCCTGATCAGGGATTTCCAAATCACAACTTTCTTCTAAATCAACTGCTATTGATAATCGCTCAAGTGAATCGATATTTAGCTCACTGAGCAACGTGTCAGACTCGATCATTTCAATATCTGTAGTAAGATTACCTAAAATCAACTGTGAAACAAGTTTGTCAAAACCTAGCATAGAGATTGTATTCATCGCGATTTCCTTTTGTCTTTTAAATTATAAGAATTACAGCGTTGTTATTGGTATATCCATATAGCTTTTGGATGCTTAAAATACTTTTTCAATATCTAAGAGCGCTTATTTTTTAATTGATAACTAACAGATATTGGCTTTAAAAATTGTTATTACAAACTGATTATTACTACTTTCTTAAATATTTATTGAGTCATTGAAATCCATCTAAGCGCTGGTGCATTTCAATGACTCCACTAAAACATAGGTATTAGCTTTGTAAAATGGTTGAATGCGCCATTTAAATTAGCATTTTAGGACAGCTCGGTTTTAATGAGTAACAAAGACCAGCAGTAAACAACACAAAGAGAACGCATAAAAACAACAATATCAACAGCTTAGAATTATATTTATCAAAAAATAAGCAAAAAAAACCGGGCCAAAGCCCGGAAAAAAAAGACAACCAAATGACCTGATTTGGTATATCGAAAAACTGTTTAACTTGAAATAAAGCTGAACCTGAATCTCTATCAGCAATAAGTAATACGTATAACCTAAAATAGATTATTCGACCGATGTGAAGCATTTTGCGCGCACAAGAGGCTAAGAGCCATGGTCAAACTGACACAATTACTTAGCATTTAAGGCCATTTTGTAAGAATAAAAAAAATTGAATAGAGATTTGAAGAGCGTATTAAATAAGTAATTGATAGCAAAGGAGATTTAAGCGAATAAATTAATACGGTAAGAAATCGAAAGAATAATTAACATCTGTTTGTTCTACAGCATCGGCACCAAAATTAATTAATTTAATCCGCGATAACATCTTAGACACTAATGCGTGATCAACGAGCTCGCTGGACAATAACTCAATATGACTAATCGCACCCGACGCCTCAACCACCATACGAAATAAAACCTTTCCAGACAGCGATGGATCATTGCGCAACGCTCGATTATAAATTGCAAAAATGCCGCCTTTATTAGCATCCATTATGCGTCGAATAGATTCAGCGCTGCGACCACTCACATCCAAATAATCACTTGCAGCCGCTTGCCCACTATTTGCCATATACGTTCCACTCGGGGCATTTATTAAAGTTGTTTCACGAGCGGATAAAGCGACGCCACCGGTATCCTGGCTCAGTGCCGCATTATTAATACCGCCTACCTTGCTCTGCGCCTTTGAGGCGAGTAATTTACGCTCGGTCACTTCTGCCTGTGACGAACCGCGGGTTAAATTACTGCGTTTCACTTGAGAAACATCTACCGACTCACGCATGGCCGATAAATCATCAGCAAAAGCAAGCAAACCTGATGTTGCAGCTTTATCTCTCGCTTGTTTCATTAAATCGACAGGCTGAGTTTTTACTTTTGGTTTCACGATTTTTTTAGGTTCAACAACGGGTTTAGGTTTTATCTTTTTTGTCGACACGGGTTTTACTATAGGTACAGGCAACGGCTTTGGCTTTTCGATAATTGGCGGAGCAACCACTCGCTCGGCAATAATTAAACGCGTGTATTGCTCCTTCGCCTTAACAACGGGCTTAACGACATTATCAGGCACAGTAAAAAACGGTAGCAGTATTGCAACCACTAAGAACAAACCCACTGCATGATGCAGAAAACGTTTAAAACGTCGATCTTCAACAACCTCTGTCTGCCATGGCAAAACAGAATCACTAGGAAAGCCCCACTGGTTTTTTTGAAGGATTACTTGACTCATACAGCAGGGCTTCCTTTAACTGAGTCTAGCCCCTGATTATTTGTCTCACTATCAAAATCTCGGGCACTGTATTCTACCGCTAACGATACATCTCTAAAACCTGCCTGGGCACAGGTATATAACACTCTTTTTAACAACGCATAGGGTACCGACGCATCCCCCATTACAGATATAGAATGAGAGGGAAGCTCATCAGTTTTAGCGGCTAAAGCGGGTAATAAAGCTTTCTCTTTCACTAACTGGGCATAAAGGTTAGCGATCAACTCATCATCCCCATTAGCATCCTTATTAGGAGTCAACGATTTATTTAATAAATCATCAATCGTCGCCATTTGAATTTCTTTAAAATAAATAGCATCAGCACTTACTTTTATTACTGGAGAAGTATCGGGCTTATGCTGGACAAATGACTGCGGCAAAACAACTTTTTCATCGGGCTGTAAAATCTCAACATCACCGGTATTCATCATTAAAAAGAAAACCAAAATAGTAAAAATATCCATTAAAGAAACAAGGTTGAGCTTATTGCCGCTAGTCGACATTCCTCGTCGCTGCTTCGAGCAAGCCGCACCACCGCTATTAAGTGCGCTCATAATAAAACTCATGATCGTGCACTCTTAGCAGCTTCAAACATGTAGGTTGAACGCGAATAAGATAGGCTATTTAATAAAGCTAAGTCCGCTGAAACTGGCGCATCACCGAAGGCGATATCTGGAAATAATTCTGCATCGACAACATCCGTAACTACAACCGCACTATAAGAACGCACAGCATCCATTGTTGAAATCACTTTATGATAGGGAATAGCTTCAGATACCAGCAAAGTGAGATTTTTTCTATCGGCACCTTTAATCTGTAATTCTCGCTTTAAAGCCTGAAGCACCAAAGAGACATTGTCATAATCGGGTGTACCGTCTGCTTTATTCTTGATAGATCGCAGCAATGTCCCCTCAGGAAAGTTAACTAATATAGAAACGTCCTTTATGACAACTTCAATCTGCTTTTGACTAAGTTCTGCAGCGTTCTCGCCCGCAGAGGCCGGCAGCTGAATATCAATGACCGTGATGCGAGTAAACACCATACTCAGTAACAGTACGGGTACCAGTACAATCATTAAATTCATAAAAGGCGTGATATCAAGATCTGCCTCTTGACGATTTTTTTTCTTTTGAATAAACATAAGTAGACCGTGATCAATGAAGTATTATGCAGCGGCTTTAATGTCGTCTTTTCGAGCTTTTGAATTTATATCATTTCGGGTTGAATAGGCGTTAAGACACTTCACACAAATCACATCTAAACTGTCAATAATTTGCGACGTCTTAGTTTGCAAAAGCGCATGGAATAACAATAAAGGAATGGCTGAAATCAACCCAAATGCAGTAGTGTTCATGGCGACAGAAATACTGGCTGAAAGTAGACTGGCTTTTTGAGCAGGGTCAGCATCAGCTACAGCGGTAAAAGCGGCAATCAAACCTATTATCGTACCCAGCAAGCCAAGTAAAGTGGCTACATTAGCCAGTGTTGATAAATAATTGGTCCGCTTTTCTAAACGAGGCACCGTCTCCATTACCGTTTCTTGCATAGCATAAACCACATCATCCTTGGATTCAGAATTAAGCATTTTTGAAAGGCCTGCTGTTATAATCTTGCTTGCAGGCGCTGATGAACTGCGCGTATATTTTATTAACTGCTCAAACTTACGATGCTGCAAAAGAGGCAATATTTTCTTGCACGCTTGCATATTCGTAATACGTGCCGACGTTAAAAAGACCCAGCGCTCAAGCGTGATGACAAGGCCTATAACCAGCACTAAGGCTATGGGATACATAAATAGCCCACCGGTTTGGAAAAAGGCAACGATTGCGTTAAAAGGATCCATAATGTATCTCGCCTGAGTTTAGCTAATTAATAAAGTGATCATTGGCTATTAAAAAAAGAGACTGTCGAACAGATATTTTTTATATCAGAAATAATAATAGAGGATTTATTCTTTTCTTCTGTGATTAGACCCTCATTTTATTCGACAGCCAAGCACCGCCTTATTGTATTGAGTGCAGAATCACAGGTTTAGATACAATAAAGAACATCAAGACTCTTCGCCGAAAGACCCTACTCTGAAAAATCCTTCGCCCCTATAGTTTTTTCTCGACTAATGGATTTATCAAATCATCCAATTTATCAAACTAGCGATTTAATTGACGTTTAAACGCTATAGCGCGCTTAAACTCATCGCGATCTAGTAACTCAAAACTCTCCTCGACCAAGCTCTCTAACGGCTGATAAAACGGCTCTGGAGCCGGCATTTTCTGCCAAGGAACAATATATAAAACTTTTGGCTGCTCCTGATTACCCTTAAAGGTTGACTCTAATTCAACGGTTTTATTCTGCGCCGAAGACGAGCTTACATTGAATATTAATCCAACCATAAGCATTACAGTAAAAGAAGACGATACAGACCTACCTTGATAAAGATTTAACATTATGATGACTCCTTTTCTAGACGTCGAGTCAAGTCAGATATCCAAAAAACAACTCGCTTATCGGGTGACGCTGCAACCTGCTGGTAAGCCTGATAATGGACCAATGCTTGCTTATAATCGCCACGGTATAATTCATAAAATATGGCAAGATTCCAATGCGTCATCGCATTATTAGGTGAATATTTTAATGCCCTTAAATAAATATCTTCGGCCTCCTCCATGCGCCATTGCTCACGTAAAAAAATGGCATAATGATTCAAAGCCGTTGGCGATTTTACGCCCTCTAATAGCATCGTCTTAAAGGCGTTTTCAGCTGCAGAACTATCGTTTATTTTAATTGCTGCCAGAGCCTTATTAAACGCGATATTAGCTTCTTTACTATTAGTCACCTTAGCCGTCACCTGAGCTGTCGAACTCTGCTCAGAGAACGAGTTGCTAGATGATTGATCTGAAAGTTTTAACATACTCGCGCATGAATATGTCATTGATAATAAAACCAATAGCATCATTTTAAAAAAAATAAGTTTCATTAAATGCGCTCCGGTAACATTTCACGCTTATCATATTTAGCTGGAATCAATTCAGCTAACGCTTGATAGGAACTTCTTATCCACTCACTATCAATGCCCTGCCATGAACGCTCAATATTAATCGTATAAAAATCGATAGCTTTTTCCTCAAAAGGATAAGCTTGCTCTTCTAACAGAAAATCATATTGTTCGAGCTCTAAAGCACTTAGCCCTGCCGGACGCTCAGAGTTGAGTAGCTCTTTAGCAAAGCTGGCATAAATGTCAGCGATACGATAAGTCGCTTGCGTCGAAAATAGCTCAACGTCGTAAGCCAAAGCTTTTTGATAAGCAGTCAATGCCACCTGCATAGCTTTACGCTTACGCACTAAGGATTTTTTTAGGGGATGCTCTAGACTGACTGACTGAAAACCATGCAGAGTATTTTCTGCCAAATTTATCGCTGCAAATGCCGCTAAATAACGTGAACGCTCAGTAGCCGCAAGGGTGTTTTTATGCGTAAGCATTAATTTTCTTAGCCAATATGCACGCTTATCACTCGCTGCTTTGCCTGCATAGAGCTCACTTAGACGGTACTGAGCCTCCATATTTTCAGCTAACGGTTCAGTATAGCTATGCGCATAGCTTCGGTAACTATCTATAGCATTTTCGATATCACCTGCCTGTTGATAAAACTCAGCAGCAGAATATAAAGCCTGCTGTTGCACCTGGGGATTGGGATCATCGATGGCAATCGCTTTCGCTTGTACAGCGGCGCCTGACCAATCTTCTAGTGACTGATACGCTAACAATAATTGTGCTGGTATCGCTTGCGCGGCTGGATTATTGGCGAAACGTTGTTGAAAATCGCTCATTACCGCAATGCCACGCTGCCACTGCTGAGTTTGAATAAATAAGGTAATTGCATCACGCTGAGCAGAAACACGAATTTTGCTGGCAGGAGCTAAGCTAACAACACGCATAAAATGATTAGCGGCTACGGTATTATTGTTAGCCGCTATTTGGTTCACGCCCTGCTGGTAAATACTTGCTGCATAGTTATCCAACGTCGCCACATAGTAATTCTGGTAGAGTGCTGAATCTGCACTCTCGCTTAATACTAACAATACTTTTTCATAACTTTGCTCTGCCAAGGTAAACTGAGACAATTCACGTTGTGCATGCGCAATAGATAAACCCGCTATTACATAGTGTTTTTGTTTTTCTAAGCCTTCTTGGGTTGTCATCGACTTATCCATAGAATCTAATCTATCGACAAAATCCTGGCCAATAGTAATGGTTTTTTTATAGCGTTTAAGGTTAAGCAATGACTGAATCGTTTGCGTTAAAACCGTATTAGATCTCGGGTCGGCTTTAAAAGTATTCGCAAATAATAATGCACTATCATTCTTGGCCGCTTGCCAATCCGTTATCTGTTGGGAAGCTGTCACTGTTGATATTAATTGGTCGTAAGCCAGCAATGCGGCATAAGCGGCTTCGTTATGTTTTTGAAAGCCCTGCTCCGCAGTGGTCGACTCGCCGCCATAACTGCCATAAGCTGCATTCTCATAAGCAATAATTGCGCGCTGATAATCTTGCGACTCAAAGCGCGTTTCGCCCAATAAAAACCAGATTTTATCGAGTGGTGTTGTTGTAGTTGTATTTGTATTTGTTGTATTTGTATTTGTTGTAGTTGTATTTGTATTTGTTGTAGTTGTATTTGTATTTGTATTTGTTGTAGTTGTATTTGTATTTGTTGTAGTTGTAATTGTTTTAGACGCTATCAAATCAGGCGATTCAGCTACGCTGGCAATCCATACTTCATACCAATCACCGGCCTGTTGATAGAGGTCATATATCTCTTGCTCAGTGATTAAGACACTGCTGTTGCTTTTAAGATTTGATTTTTTGAGGCTATCGATTGTCGCTAATTGCTTTTTACGCTGCTGTTGTTTAGCTTGCGCTAAATGGTGGTAATAGCTCGCCAACTCATCAATATAGACGGTTAGACGCTGATATATTAACTGCTGGCTATCAGCATCCATTTGCGCCCAATAATTGCTTTTGACACCATAAGCTTCCACATAGGCTTGCTTTTGTTCACGCACACGCTCAGGAAAGCCACCATCCACATAGACATTAATTTGTTTAACATGAAAGGCTGGTGCAATTTTTGATGCGGGATAACGATCAATATAAGCGGCAAAAGTTGCTGCACTATCAATAAAGCGTTTCTTTTCAAGATAAAGATTAGCTAAGTTCTGATACAGCCTATCTACATATATAGGTTCGGCGGAAGGACTATAAAGCTGATCTAAAATATCGCCGATTGTCGATGGTCCTGCCTTATAAGAAAAAGCTAGACTCATGACTCGTAGCGTGTCATTCACCAAGCTATCGTTTACTAAGTTTTTTTGACCAGCGAAAACAGACTCACCATTTTTAGATTGAGAAAATTGCCTATCCAGCACGGTAAAAAAAGCTTTAAGCGCAGCATTGTAATGCCCTAATTTAAAATCAGACCAACCCGCCATATACCAAGAGTTCATCAAAAACGGTGCCGGTTTATCCGGAGCTTCACCGGCTCGCTGAATGACAGCCTTATAGGCTTGGCTTGCTTTACTATAGTTCGCCGCGGCAAATAAAATTTCGGCGCGACGAAACTGAGCCTCACTGTAATAGATTGAATTGGGCACATCGGTAACCAAACGATCAAATATAAGCAATGCATTAGGAATATCACCGCTCATTTCATAGGCTTTGGCTAACGGGTAGAGCAGCTGATCTAAAGATGTATTGTTTTCAGTGAATGACGACGCTGAATAGCCCTCTAATAACGCAAGATAGGATTCAATGGCGTCTTGATAGATAGCCTGAGGCTTTGTTAATGAATCATTAATTTGCCGCTCTTCAGCTAACTGCAAATTGATATGCGCAAGGCGACGATGGATCTCTTGTTGAACCAACGGTTTATCTGCTAGCTGCAAGGCCTCTTGGTAAGCGCTAGAAACATCCTGCAATGTAGAAACAGTCTGTAATGAAGATACGTCCTGCAATAAAGATACGTCCTGTAATAAAGAAACTTCATTAGCTTGCTCTCTCAAACTAGCCAAATGATCACGCGCTTGAGGTAATTCAGCTAAGGTCTCAGCTACTTGCTTCTCAAGCTCTGGATCAGCAAACAAACCGTTATTCAGTAAAGAACATGCTGAAAGCGATAAAATCACTAACCACATAGCTAATAGCATCGAGAGCGGCTTAAGCGCGCGACAAACCATCTTCATTGCTGCGGCTCGCTAAGTTGACGCTCAAGTAATACGGCTTTTGATAGACGCACTTGACCGATATAACGCTGTAAACGAGACTCTCTCTTTTCTACCTCTGCCGTTAAATTAGCGACAATTTTTAATTCAACTTTTTGTCGCAACTTAGTTAAGTTGTCACTCTGCCGCTCAATACGTTGGCGTTCATTATCAATGCGTTGCAAGTATGTAGCTTGCGAAGTTAATTCATCGGCAAGTAATGGCAATCGAGCTAAACGCTCACGCGCTATGATTAGCTCTGACTCCACTTCGTATTGTAATTTTATTTTTTGCCATAAACGCTCAGCTTGATGACTACTGGCCTGCCAGTACAGCATGGCGTGCATAGTGTCTAATTGCTGGCGCATATTATCTAACGATTTTTTAGTCGGAAGCGAATCATCAGACAAGAAATTCTCACTGATCGAGCGTTCTATACTGGCTAGTGACTGTGAAGCCTTGGCAATACGAATTGCACTTTTTCTCTCATTTTCAGTGAACAGTAAATCGGCATATTCAAGGTCTTGAGCTTTTTCTATGGCATTCGATAGTTGAGCATTTTTTGAAGCTAATTGTTCTAGTCTTGCATTTAACTTATCTTGGGCAACCGTACTTAATATTTCCGCAGTTCTCATCTTTCGTTCATTCACAGCAAATGCAAAGGTATCTAGCCGTTTACGCCAGCGCTGTAAATTATTATCCAACCAATAAATATCATTTAACTGGCCAAATAAACTACGCATCTGTGAACTTGCCAATAACTCACTTAAATGCAGCTGTAGACGGCTAGAATTAAATTCAGCCGGCTCAAACAATACCGCCTCGCTATCTAACCAATGCCCGCCTGAAAGCACATGGGGCTGACTATTCGTATTGTCAGAAACAATAGATAACAAAGTTTTATCAACTGTATAGCGATTAATATCACTTTGTAGATGTTTTAAAGCGATTCGCTCTTCAGCCATTTTATTGAGCGCATAGTCATAAGCGGTTAAAGCTTGCTGCTTAAGCCCTATGGCGTTATAAATAAAAGGGACAGCTAATAAAGCTTCATAGGTCGTTGACTCAGCCATGGATCGCGATTGCAATTTAAGCCATGGCGTTAACGCGGCTTCATAATTGATCTGGTTGGTTTTATTCTCATCTATTTGATCATCACTCGACGGATAAATACTCGCCCAGCCATATCCCACCAATGCCCTACCCACTTGCGAACCGTCTTGTCGCACTTGCTTAAAATAATCAATCGCTTTTTCGCTATAGCCTTGACGCAAATACAAATAAGCTAAAGTCGTTAACACTTTATCTCGCAGCTCAAGTAATTCGTTAATGTTTTCACTATCGCTTGATTGATTTAACGCGCGGTATAAACGCTTTAGTGCAGTAGCCGACGTTCCCCAAGCTGTCATATCACTGCGGATAGCATTCACCGCTTGATTGTAATCTCGGTAATAACGGTAAATAGACTTATTTGATAGTTTTGGTGAGAAACTTAATTCAGGTAGCGATTGTTCTTTATTAAGAAACCATATTTTTTGATACAAAAACGCAAACTCATCATGTAGTTCTGGCGTAAGCGTTTTATCAACGCGCGTTAATGCGTCTAATGCCAGCGGAATATTATTTTTCTGATACGCCAATTTGCCCAGATAAAACCAAGCTCGAGAACGGTTCTCGGGGTTAGCCATATCATCCGTATCAGGCCTCTCTGCATAATTTTTATCTACATTAGCTTTTTTTAAAAACGATTCAAAAGTACTTTTCGCCTGCTGATCCATACCATAGGAGAGCTGTATACCGCCCATTAATAGCTGCGCAAAGGCTTGATGATTTGGCAACCGTTGATGCTGCTGAGAAACCATGATTTCGGTCATGGCATAGAAATAATTTTGCTGAAAGAATTCGTACAGTACCACACCATACTCAAGGTCTTGAACGCGTTGCACTTGCTCCGTTTTTGCGAATACCGGCAGTGAAGCAGACAGCACTAAAACCAACGCTAAAAACACGCTATTTAAACGGCAAGCTAAAATATTCCGCACATGTTTAAAGTGAACTCGAGAACCTTTCATTGTAATTTTTAATAAACCCAATTACACATCAGTTCCACTCAACGATTGAAAACTCTGGCTGATACAATCGAGTGGAATCCTCAATCATCAGCTCTAGCTTTTTGGCTGAGGTAGATTTATTAAACCTTAAGGATGTAGCGCGACGATAGTCACGTCCATTGGGCCCTCGCCCAGTAAACACCGCTACCATTTCATGCTCGCCAGATTTAATATTGCCTAAATACAGCTTCTGCACGCCGCCTCGCACCAAGGCATCTATTTGCTTCTCTGTATATAAATGACTGGCGACTTCCTTTTTATCTATATGAATAGTGACTGCATCAAGTTTAAAAAACTCGCCAATATCTAACGATAAAAAAACCGCAAGCTGAGTATTGCTTGGGAACAGCAGTTCTTCTTCAAGAATAAAAAGGTCACGATTTAAACCTAAAATCTGGCTTTTTAAATCCTGTAAAGCAAGGTCCAGTGATTGATCTTCAATAACTTGAGATTCAACATCATCTTCAATAAAAAGGTCTGCAGCGGCATGAAGATTGGTAGAAAATCCCACACTTAATAGAACCCATGCAATAAAACATAGTGTTGAAATGATATTGGATAAGGGACTCAACATAATAGAAAACCAGATAATTAGTAGATGATTTATTGCTTTATCGTCTAGACCTGTATCACCTTAAACATAGATCAATAGAGCCGCTAGAGATGTACGATCATTTTTTTTACTTGCTTAATACGCTTACGAAAGTAAGCGTCACTGATTAAATATAGCCTTATTCCTATCGGGCATTTGTGACCCATGTCGAAGCCTGCATATGCAAACGGTATTGCATCACAAGCTTTATAGATAAAAGCCTTTAGCGAAGTAACATAAAAAAGCCTTAAGTAATTACACCATTAGATATGGAAGGCAGTGTTTGGAAGGCGGTATAACGATCAAGATTGCTGCCTAGCCCATTGCCAAAAAGAGTTTGGAACTGACCTACCTGACCATGTAATGCAAGATAGTTAAGCAGCACTGTGTCCACTAAGCCATTAACATTATTGGCTGGTGCAAAACCATTACCGGTTTCCACTGAAGCGTCAGGACGCATCCAGCCGAGCTGCTGATGAACAAACTGCTCATCGCCGACCCCAAATAATTGCGGTGCAGAACCTGGGTTATATACAAGAATAAATGAAGCAGCGGTTGATGAATTATCACCAGTCCAAACCCCTTTACCCCCACCGTCTTGTGAATCATCAATCATGCCATTACTAAACACAGAGCCATCACTAAATACATATAGCATTAGCGGAATGCCTTTGCGTGCGGCATACTCAAGGCAAGCACCCATACAACGACCTGCTCGCAAATCACGTTGCTCGCCTGTTGCTCTATCGCCAGTATGATAGTCATAGCCTCCGAGCGTAATAGTCCCTGCGCCGGCAAAACCGTCAATGACCATTTTCATAACCGAAGCGGTTTTTCTAAATTCCCGCTCGCCGTCAAACTCGGCCTCTGAAAAAATACCGCCGGCATCATTAACAATGACTCTATCGAGAGGGTTAGCGGCATTTCTATCATCGGGATTAACAAGATCAATATCGCCTTTATCAGCAAGGTCGGCACTTTTGACATACTGACAATTAATATTATCGGCAACTTCATTGTGATTAGTTAATCCTGTATTCACCTGTGCAAATTTGGCGGCACTAATACGCTGTACCGACTCCATTACCGATACCGCTTGCTCCTTACCTAAAATCACATTTAGATCACCGGTATCGACTAAGCCAACCACATCACTGGGGCGATCAATTTTGGTGGGAGGTGTTTCAGGATTAATAAGCATAGCCGGCGCCATAGAATTACCGCCAGAAACGCTACTACGCGAGCCAATTAAATCGGCTAATTCACCTGTAGCGCCGGTTCTTGCAATACCATACATAGGGTTATGCGGGTTATTACCCGTATCATTATCCGAGCGCGCTGGAATGACCGCGCCATTCACATTGCCTATAGCTGTAGTGGCTTTTTCGGTAATGCCTTGCAAAAACATACTATCGCTATGAAACGCTAAACCCAGTTGCGTATCAATATTTTGTCCTATCATTGGCACTCTATCACCCGGCAGTCCTAACTTACTGTATCCAGCGGTACTCAAAAAGTCCCTTTGCCCGCCTGGCCCACCAACCAATACGTTAGATCCAGAAATGTTAGCGCCACCCGCCAAGTCGATACAGATAAAAGGAATCTTTCGGCCGCTTGCACTGCCTAATCCACAGGATGATCGCAGTAATTCTAAATCGGGAGATAATGCTGCATAAGCAGGGTTACTGGCCAGCATATTTAAACCAGAAATACCCACCACCGAACCTAAGCCAAAGCGAAAGCCTTGTGCAATTAATTCTCGACGCGTCATGGGACGTCGATGATCCGCGTGAGTTAGTGGCTGGTTCAGGCCAAATGTATTTTTCCGCTTTGCCATGGTACTGCTCCGATTAACATATGTTTTACTTTAAAAATGGCTTTACCTAATCACCGTTGTAACTACTGGAGTGTCACGGCCGAACTGGCTAACACAGCAGCACAGGTAGCTTTAGCGGCTAATGCCGTTACGCCATCGGCACAACCACCATCACACCGTGAAAGACCAGCTGGATCAGGATTAGAGACGGGATCAATTTCAGCAATGCCATCAGCATCGGTAAATAGCAAATGATGTAATTGCTCTTTCACATCGTCCGCAACAGGCTGTACCGATAAATTGCTATTAAGCGCAGCCGTAATCATCGGATCAATAAAATCGCTATCCCAATTCGCTACCGATTTTGCATTAGCATCATCAATCGTAGGATCATCAACTTCATCTAGGCTAATACCCAAGGAATCGCGAGCGGGCTTGCTTTCTACCATTGCATCGCAATAAGCAATAGCCAGCTGTGTAATACCCATTTGATGCGCAGATAAAAAGCCTAAAATATCTTCACTAGAAGGTAATTGCTGAATCACTAAATTGTAAGTCGCTGTCACTGAAGCGTTAGATGAATCAATACCCGTGACTTGTGCAAAAGATTCTCTAATCTCAGAAAAATTACGCATCGCAACTTCAGAGCTTTCAAGGCCACTGCCAGAAAACAGTGGATCATCAAAAGTGGCTTCTAGAAAAACATTACTGTGAATACCCAACTGTTCAAACGATAAAAAGAATTGATCGGCATCGGCACCATTCTCTAATGGCACCAACATCCCTTGTGAATTAATTGGATGCCCTGTTTCTGGCAGATAATTGATTGGCGTTAGTTGCGTATCAAGTTGTGTATAAGCCTGCCCTACTGTTGAGACTTTGCCATTAACACCAACGCGTAACCCTTCAACGTCCAGTGGCTGCAACATCGTGTCAGAGCCCAAAATCAAATAATAAGGATTGCTAAACAAGTAGCTGTAATTGTCATACTGACTGACTTCAAACACGATATAACTATTAGGCGTATTGCTTAATTCCTCAACTATCGGGTCGGTAACAGGATCATTATCGTCATCGACTAAACGTGCAAGCCTAAATAATAAAAAGTATTTTTGGCCAACCCCGACATCAAAATTAGTTTGTATATCGCTAATCGTCAACGCTCGCTTATGAATGGCGACAAAGCGAATCGCTCCTTCCCATGGACGGTTACCGGTTATTTCATCTCCTAAAATAAAAGCGTAATCACGGTTCCATGTATTGAGGTTACCACCACCTTGCGGATCAGGATCATCACTTCGCGTCAATACACCATCAACATAAATCTGTCGCCCAGTATTGGGATGAAAAGTCATCACAATATGTTGCAATGCTGCTTGCGCACTTTCATCCGCATCAGCAGTTGAAAACATAGGCCGGCCATCTGCGTCAGTTACGCTGGAGCGATTTAAAAAATCATAGTTATACAGTGATTGCCCTACAGCAAAGTTGCGCTCAACCGTATTATTGGAGTAACTAATAATCCGCGCTGAATCATTTTGACTAACATTGGCAGGAAACACCCAAGCTTCAATACTGTATTCGCCGGTAGCCGTAATTTCATTATATAACTTGCGGCTATCTTCAACCGTTGCCTGCGCACGGCCATCACGGAACTGAATACCCCAGTTGTCTAACCAATCGTAATCACCAATAAGTGTTAGCGGCATTAATGGGCTCACATTACTACGGTCAGCCACAACATCACTACCTGTACCTAAACGAAACTCGTATTGCGCAATAACATGTGTTTCAACTCTGCCACCACTGGATGCTTTAATACCATCAGCATTCATTCGCAACGCTAAGCTGGTGACTAAAGCCGGATCAACAGGCTCAATATCATCAGGCAATAAAGCCTCTATTTCTGTCAACATTTCTGCTGCGTTAGTTGCACAATCACTCCAACAGTTATGCGACTCATCTCTTAAACGCACCACCAAACGTGAATCGTCAGCATTAGCTAAATCAATTTTTGTTTTCGCCTCTTCATAAGCGGTATCAACATTACTATGGGCAAACAAAGGCGTTTGCCGTACTTGCACTGGCGCAGTATCGCTATGGCAGCCTACACAATTAGTTGCTAATAATGGATAGACGGTATTTTCAAATAGATTTGAATCATCGGGTAAAACGATAGCGCCGGTTGGCATTTGATCGGCAGGAGCAACAAAATTAATAGTTGTTGATTCACTCGCCGCTACACCATTGGCCCACTGCGTAATAAAATCGGTTAAAGTATCGCGACAAATGGTGGCATCAACACTCCAACAGTTATGGCCATTGGCAACACGGGTCACAATCGTCGAAGCATCAGGATCAGCTAAATTGACTAATGTAAGCGCAGCATCGTAAGCCATATTAATATCATCATTGCGAACAAATTTAACCGTACCTTGACCGCCTTGCATATGACAATTCGCACAGCCAATCACCTCTTCTACCATTTCATCCCAAAAGAACAATTTAAAGTCACGCACCGCTTGGTCACGCGGATCAGGGCCTGAATAAGTGACGTTGAGGGCAACCGGCGTATCATCTACATCTGGCGCAGCCTCGCGAGCTTCTGTAGGTGCACCGCTGCCACCAGAGCAGGCGTAAAGACTTAAGAGAAGTATTAAGCCTACAAAAGACTTACTCAACTGACTTATATATAAAGAATCATTGCGCTTATTCATGTAAAAAAATCCTGCCAATTATCCTGCTAAAACTGTCTCTATCAATTTAAATGTAGCCTTCGTTTAATCGTTTCTTCGCTTAACTGCCTACGCATCTGCCCATAAACTCAACTGCCTACGCATCTCTCTATAAACTCAACTGCCTATGCATCTCTCTATAAACTCAACTGCCTACGCATCTCTCTATAAACTCAACTGCCTATGCAGTAGGTCGCCGCCTCGGCAAACACACGTTTTAAATTATAATTATTGGCTTTAAAAATAACCTTGATACGTTCAACTTCATCAATATCATTTTGGTCAACCGGCTCACGTAAACACATAGCTTTAAAAGCATGCAAAACATGACTGCGAGCAAATGCATCACTATTAGCTAGCTCTTCGCCCATACTTTTTGCACCGTTACCACCGCCAGGCAAACCTAAACTATTAGTATCCCAAGCTAATAAATTTTTATTCACACCATCACGCCAAAAATTATCCCAACGATCATCCGGTGTAATAAAACCATGGGGGAATGTCGTAGCGTTAATACTGTACTTAGCCTCCACTACACCATCGGTATAACGAATATTGCCGGTATCAGGGTCATCGTTAAAATCAAATTGGTAGTAGGCAAACGCCTGTGCAAATGGATCCATACCACTATGGCAGCCGACACAGTTATTCATAAATAAACGGCTATCACCGCCGGGCGTTCTAGAAATATCCTGACGAATACGATCAGCGGGGCGAGTGGTATCTTTTAATTGCTCAAGGTCATAACCTAGATGGTGGAGTACGGTATAGCGAAACATTGCTCGGTTAGTGCCCGCAAAGAAAAAAGCCCTTGCCGCCGCACGAGTGGTCATCACACCGGCTGTTGCATTAGTCGGTAGGCCAATCACTGAAGGGTCAGACTGAACCCGTGCTTGCAATACAGTGGGACTGCCTAAATCTAAATTAGCAGCCTCTAAGGCTTCATAATGCGCATTACTATTATTGGAGTAACTAGGTGAATTTGTACCGACATAAATAACATCATCATAAAGAATACGTCGAAAATCAGCTTGATCACGTACCAAACCAATATAGGTTGCGATATAGTCGTTGAGTGGTACAAATATATCTTGGTCGCGATTCGTCCAAGGAGCGACAATATTTTTTAAGGTAACAGTATAAAACGCAGGATTGGCCATAGCGATATCGGCAGCATCGAGCATTGTATGTGGGCCTGCAGCCTTGCTCTCCTCAATATACTGCTCCATTAAATCTAGCACTGACTCAGCTGGTGGCACACCAGCAAGTCGATCATGCATGCGCCGCGCTTGTTCACGTGAACCCGCCGTAGCCGCTGTTGATAAAAGCGATAAAAGAACAACAAGGTTAATTAAAAAAAACCATGACGTAGGAATATAGGCATGCTTATTGGCTGACGCTATTAATAATTCGGTCTTCACTTCATAACTCCCCTTTCCTTATAACGGTCGTATAGCGGTCAGAAATATTGGATTGACCGATAACCATCAATTCTCTAGCTAAATGCAAGAACCGCATTTAATCCCTCTACTGAAGCAATGAGAACCCCTTCCCTTCTCGCTTTAAACGCTCCATCACACATCAACCTTGATACAAGTCACGACTTGAATAGCTTCTGCTAAAAAATTGTATTTCTCGACAAACCAAAGTGACTTCATCGCCTACGCTTTGTTTTAGATTGGTTGATATATCTTGATAGCAGATGATAAAAAAAAATGAAGGAAAATATTTTAAAGTGAAGATTCGGCACATAAACAGACCTTTTTTTCGTGAACCAGCTCAACGAAGCCTTAAGCTACAACATTGAAAATACAATGACATCTCACTTGCATCTATCAATTTTAAACATCGATTTTTTAGCCGAACCTTCATTTTTTAGCCGAACCTTCAAATGACATGATCAATAAGCAATATTCAAAAGCTTCAGCCTACCCACCCATTTATCGATGGATAAAAACGGCTGCATTGTATTTATTGCTACTAATACAAATAAGCTGCTCTGGCGGTAATGGCTCAGGCGATGGAAAAAGTGTTGCAGGCACGGATCTAAGTAACAATTTCTCAGGCTTTGACGTTCCCATTTTTTATGTTCGACGCGTACTGCCAGAAAACGATTTAAGTCTTGAAACACCTTATGCATTTAACCCAGGTGCGCATTTATTTCTTCGTAGCACCGCAGCAGCAAGCGCTAGTGATATCAATATTACCGCCAGAATATTTGGCGACGATGCAGAATACGATGTAAAAGACTTAGATATATCGCCCGATGGACAGCGATTACTATTTGCTATGCATCCACCCGAAGCTGATCCCGACAACCCCATTTTTACTTGGGATATCTGGGAATACACGATTGCCAGCGATACTTTACGCCGCGTAATATCCGATGAATTTATTGCTATTAAAGGTCAAGGCCATGATATTGACCCCGCTTATTTACCAACACCCGATCCGAACCAACCTGAAAAAGTAGCCATCGTTTTTTCCTCTACACGACAAATAACTAATCAGGTTATTTTACTTAACGAATTAAAAGGCGCATTTACTGGGCTAAGTGAATCATCGGCAAGACAACAGCGCGACTTAGATAACGGTGCGATTCAAGCACTGTCTTTGCATATTTACGATGAAACACTCGCCAGTGGCGAAGAAATGCGGCAAATCACTTTTAACCAAAGTCATGATATTGATCCATTAGTTTTAGCGTCAGGAAAAATACTATTTAATCGTTGGGACAACATTGCCGGTGAGGATATTTTTAGTCTCTACAGCACTACAGCACTGGGTGCCGAAACCACATTAATGTATGGTTATCATAGCAATAGCACTAGTGGCAGTAATAATGGCGAAGCGATTATTACTGAATTGCAGTTACAGCCCGATAACACCTTACTCGGCTTACAGCGCGAACGTGATTTAGCACCTAATATTTTAGGTGGTGTATTGGTCACTCTCGATATTAATAATTATATTGATAGAAACACACCGACGTTTACTAACTCAGGTCTACTCGCACCTGCATTTAGCCCACTCTTAAATACCACTGTTTATACTGATGACAGACTGTCTCCTGACGGGCGCTTTAGCTCGGCGCGACCGCTTAACGATGGTACACAGCGATACTTAGTTAGCTGGTCGCCCTGTCTTGTTGCGGTTAATGATGAACCGGACGCAGCTTCTACACCCTGCTCACTCAATCCTAACGGAACTGCTGTTGATCCTGCTTACGGTATTTGGCTACTCGATATCGATGATCCTAACGACCCGCTACTACAGCCAATTGTTTTAGGCGAAACCGGTTTTATGTTTACCGATGTCATGATTGCAGAAACCCGCGAAGAAGCGGCTTTTGTTTTACCACCTAGCGATAATTTTGCAGATATCGATAACCAGCCTAGAGCAATTCTTAATATCGATTCTATTTACGATTTAGATGGCATTGATATTTCAACTGGCGGTCTTGTTGCACATGCCGATCCAACCATTACTCACCCATCAACGATTAACGCAAAGTTTTTACGACTAGTGAAAGCGGTATCGATTCCGGATGAAAGTATTCATGAATTTGAGAACAGCGCATTTGGCGTAAGTAGCGCGCAATTAATGCGAGAAATTATTGGCTACTTACCCATTGAACCCGATGGCTCAGTACGCGGTTTAGTGCCTGCCAATGTCCCTTTTTTAATTAGTGTTGTGGATGCTAACGGAAAACGCTTATCTCAACGCCACCAAAACTGGTTGAGCTTAGCTCCTAACGAAACCATGCAGTGCCGCGGCTGCCACACAGCAAATAGCACAGAGCCACATGGTAGGATTGATGCCCAAGCACCCTCAGCCAATAATGGCGCACCTGCGCCACTGGGTGTTTTTCCTAATACCGAACAAAACCTAGGTATTTTAGGCGATACCATGGCAGAAAATTTTGCCCGCTTTATGCTTCCTGATCCCGCTCCTGAAGTAAAAGAACGACGCACAACCGCCGATTTAATATATGTTGATGACTGGACCGATGAAACCATAGCTACACTCAAAGCACCTTCATTTACCATTAGCTACGATAATTTAACGACTGCCAACCCTGAGAACCCTTTTTGCAAATTAGTCCGCCCCAGCAGCTCAGTAGAGTGGACACCACTATGCCGAATCGTTATTAACTATGAACAACATATACAACCCATTTGGGAAGCCATTCGCACACCCATAGCTGACGGCACACCCGCCGCCACAACCTTTGATAGCTGTGTTGGCTGCCATACATCGAATAACGGCAGCCGAGTTCCTGCTGCGCAACTAGATTTAACAGCAAGTGCATCCGATATTGAGCCGGACCAATTGACATCTTACCGCGAGCTACTGCGTGCCGATAATGAACAAGCAATCGATGGTGGCGTGATCACTGAACGACGCTGGGAATGCACCACACTCGATATAGACGATATGCCCGTGGTGAATATTGTTATGCCCGCACAAATTGCACCAAGCATGAGCGAAGCCGGTGCTAATTTTAATGCCAGCCCTAACTTTTTTAATTGCCTTACTACCGACAATAGTTGCCGCACAAACTTTGGCATAGCCACACCAGTTGACTGTGTAGAAATTGGTGGCGACCCGGTGATTGATGACCCCGCGAATGTAGCAGTTAACCATAACGATTTATTAAGCGCAGAAGAATTGCGCTTAATTGCTGAATGGTTAGATATTGGTGCGCAGTACTATAACAATCCTTTTGATGCGCCTGAGCCTTAAACATAGCCCTTAAACTAACCCTTAAACCTGACCCTTAACAAGACAGCATAAAATAATGCCAAGATATTTTCTCCGACTGCTACTGATGCTTATGGTTTTACTACCAGCCTATAGCTATGCCAGTGAGAAACTTCAGTTAAGCATTTTAGAACCGTTTCTTGATATTCATACCGGGCCGGGAAAAAACTACCCCGTGTTTTATATTGCACAACGTGGCGAAACCATCGAAATTCAAAAGCGTCGCAATGAGTGGTTTAAAGTGCATCTTAAAGTGATTGGCGATAGAACAAAAATAGGCTGGGTGCATCGTAATGCACTGGGCCTTACTATGATCACTAATAGCAGGGCAAGTAACGAAAAAAACAGTGACGATATCGTACTAGCAAAAGATGACCCTCTACTCAGCACCCTATTTAATCCAGACCTCTATTTTGGCTTTAACTATGGCCAAATGAGCTCAGCCGATTTAGTCGGTATTTATATTGGCAAAGCCATCACTGATAGCTTTAGCGTTGAAGTGCAAGCAGGCGAATTTCTAGGCGCTACAGCCCAAGGCAATACTGTGGCTGGCGTTATCGCCTTTGCACCCTTCCCACAATGGCGACTCTCACCCTTTGTACAAATCGGCGCTGGTGAGATTTACACCACAGCTAGAGGCACAAATAGCCAACAAAATGCCGGTTCGAATACATTTTTACAGTCAGGATTCGGGCTACAGCTACGATTAAGTGACAGATACCAATTACGCTTGGACTATCGACATCACAATATTCTGACATCCACCGATAATAACGGAGAACTAGAGACATGGCATATTGGCTTCAGCGGCTACTTTTAATAGCCCTTAGTATTATCGCCACGCTAAGCAGTATCCGTACTGCAGCAGAGGTGCCCGAGGTTATCTCGCCAGAAATTGATAGGCGAGAAATTAAAGTGGCGCGCATTGATAATGAAAATATCGAAGTCGGTATTTACGGCGGCATACTCGCGATTGAAGATTTTGATTCTAGCAATATTAGTATAGTCAGAATCGATTTTCATATTAATGAACACACGTTTATCGAGGCCTCATATGGCAGCGCTAAAGGTGACACAACCACCTTTGAAGAATTAATTCCTTCCACACAATTAATTTCAGATGAACAGCGCGAATACACTAGTTACGATATTTCCTTTGGCTGGAATATATTCCCCGGTGAAACATGGCTTCGAAACAAAGCCTATAAATCTGATTTTTATTTAATACTCGGTGGCGGCAGCACAGAATTTGGCGGCGACAAATGGTTTACTTGGAATGTCGGTGCAGGTTATCGATTATTTTTAAACGACTGGCTGGCATGGCGTATTGATGTTCGTGACCATATCTTTAATCGAGACTTATTTGGTGAAGATGACCAAACCAACAATATAGAACTGAGTAGTGGCGTTAGTTTTTTCTTTTAATAGCGCGCATTTGTAATAATGCGATATTTATGATTAACGAGACCGTAATATGAAACAGTTTAGTAGTATTGTAATAAGAATATTTATCATAGCATTTAGCGTTTACAGCTATGCCGATACTGAGGTTATGCCAGCCCCTGACTTCACCTTAAAAAGCAATAGCGGTAGCAATATTCGCCTTGCTGAGCAGCGTGGCAATGTTGTTATGTTAAATTTTTGGGCCTCGTGGTGCGCACCCTGCCGCCAAGAAATGCCGCATTTAAACGCTTTAAGTCAGCAGTATTCTGCGCTGGGTTTTAACTTAATGGGCATTAATGTCGATGAAGACCCACAAGCCGCCAACCGAGCGATTAATAATCTTAAAGTTGCCTTCCCCGTATTATTTGATAGCGACAGTCGTATCGCCGAGTTGTTTTCCGTAGACGCTATGCCAACCACCATTATTATTGATAAAGACGGCAATATTCGACACTGGCATCGCGGCTACCAAGCAGGCTATGAAGATAGCTATGCTGAACAAGTTGCCCAGTTAATTAGGGAATAACGGAATACGCCAGTCATGAAAAAAATCATCACATTATTATTTATTCTTCAGCTATTGGCGCTCTCAGCCTGTAGCGTTAAACCTTGGGTTAAACCTTACCATCGAGCCAAGCTCGCCAATGAGGTTATGCAATACGATAGAGACCCTATTAGCGATGGTTATATACACCATGTTCGTCAAGCGCGTGAAAGTGCAAGAGGTGCCGAAGGCGCAGGTGGAGGCGGCTGTGGTTGCAACTAAAAACATATCGTTTATATACAGGTATTTTTCACTAACACTGCTACTAAGTGCCAGTAATTTATTATATGCCGTTGTATTGCCCGAAGAGCGCGCCGATGCCATGTACCATCGCTATGATGGTGGCGGTATGGTTATTGATGGCCCCTCTATTTTAGTTAGAAAAAATATTGCTGAAAAATATTCTATTGCTGCCAATTACTATATTGACTCAGTATCCAGTGCTTCAATAGATGTTTTAACGTCTGGCGCCAGTGAATATACCGAAGAGCGTATAGAAAGCTCGCTAGACTTTACCTACCTTGAAGATAAGTCCTTAATTAATATTGGCTATACCACTAGTCAAGAAAATGATTACGAAGCTAGTAGCTTTAGAATTGATTTTAGTCAGGATTTTTTTGGCGATATGTCCACACTGTCGATGGGATTCTCGCAAGGTAATGACGACATTACCCAAACCGATAACGAAAATTTTTCTGAAAAACTTGAGCGGCGGCATTATCGCATCGGCCTTGCACAGATACTTACTCGGCATTTAATCGCTAATATCAACTACGAAAGTATTATAGATGAAGGCTATTTACAAAATCCTTACCGATTTATTTTAGTTAACACCGGCACGGCTTATAACGTCGAAGCCGAGCGTTATCCAAACACACGCAACAGTGATGCGGTGTCACTCAAACTGTCTTACCACCTACCCTGGTCTGCGGCCATTAAATCGAGACTGGGATACTTTACTGATAGCTGGGGTATTAAAAGCCAAAGTATTGAACTAGATTACTCTCAGCAATTAAATAAACGCTGGCTAGTCGATTTACGAATTAGACAATACCAACAAGGTGAAGCTGACTTTTATGCCAATGCCTTTGATATTGATAGCGCACTGCAAACCTTTGTGGGCCGCGATAAAGAGCTCAGTGAATACAGTAGCTTTTCGGTGGGTCTAGGCGCAAGTTATGAATGGACGTTTAATCATCGCATAGAAAAAGCTAGGGTGAATTTTCAAGTGGACTATATGCTATTTGATTACGATAATTTTCATGAAGTCACTAGCGAGACAACCGCTAGCTTTGGTATAGGTAATGAACCGCTATATAGCTTTAATGCTTATGCACTGCGGCTGTTTTTTTCGATCTGGTATTAAAGGCGCGCTTCACTATCGGCAATCGAAATAACATCAATACTGAAAATATCAACACATAAACTAACGGCTCAGCTAAATCACTGCGAGCCTGCCAAATAATGTGCAGCAACACGAGAGCGCTCACAATATAAATCAGCTTATGTAAACGCGACCACTGACGGCCTAATTTACGCTGCCATCGCTTAGTCGATGTCACTGCCAATGGCAGCAATAATAACCAAGCACCAAACCCTACGGTAATATACGGTCGCTCAAGAATATCTGCCCATAAATCCTGCCACTGCAACCCCAGCAAAAACACACAATAAATCAGTAAATGCAGTACCGCATAAAAAAACACAAACAAACCCATCATGCGTCGGTAGTGTATCCACTCACTTGATCGCGTGATAATACGCAGCGGCGTTATGGCCATAGTGATAATTAAAAAGCGCAGAGCCCACTCACCCGACATATGTGAAAGTGCTTTAGCGGGATCAGGACCCAAAGAGTTTTGCAGCACACCCAAAAACAATTGCAGTAATGGCAGCAAAGCCAGTAAAAAAACAAACACCTTAATATAACGACGGTATTTCACGACACTGTTTTTGTTGGCTACCACCATCAAAAATTACGCTTCAAATCTAAACCGGCATAAAGGCTAGCGACCTGCTCTGCATAACCATTAAACGGTAAGGTTTCGATTCGATTCGGTTTAAATAGCGAGTTGGGTAGTCGTCGCTCAGACGCCTGACTCCAGCGCGGATGACTCACAGCAGGATTCACATTGGAATAAAAACCGTATTCGCTGGGTGCCGTTTTATTCCAACTGGTTGCTGGTTTACGATCGGTCAAACGGATTTTAACAATCGACTTAATACTTTTAAATCCATACTTCCACGGGACTATTAGGCGAATTGGTGCACCATTTTGCTTAGGCATAGTCTTGCCATAAACACCCACCGCTAAAATCGTCAGCGGGTGCATCGCTTCGTCTAATCGTAAACCCTCAACATAAGGCCAATCGATAGTACCAAAACGTGATCGCTGGCCACGCATCTCATTCGGCCGATAAAGCGTTTCAAAGGCCACATATTTTGCTTTACTGCCCACACCAAAACGCTTGAGTAAATCGCCCAGTGGAAAACCAATCCATGGCACCACCATAGACCATGCCTCCACACAACGTAATCGGTAGATGCGCTCTTCTAAATCATGCGGTTTAAGAATATCTTCTAAAGTGTAGGTGCCGGGCTTATCAACCTCTCCTTCAATTGAAACAGACCAAGGGTCAGTCACTAATTTTGAGGCATACTTTTCAGGATCGGTTTTATCGGTACCAAACTCATAAAAATTATTATAGCCAGTAACATCACGATACGGCGTCTGCACTTCGGGAGTATAAAATCCAGCAGGTGAGTCTTTATTTGCGGCTAAATAATCTAAGGGTGGAGGCTCAATAACATCCGACGCTGAGCCCAACGCCGGTGACAATAAACTGCCCATTGCCATAGCACCCGCCGCCCCCATAAATTGGCGACGGTTAAGGTAACTGGATTCACTGGTGATTTCTGACGGTAATATATCGGCGGCTTGCTTAATTAGCATGGCTATATACCCTTGCGCTCATAATAAATATTAAACACACATCATCAACGTTTACACTTTTTCTTCAGGTTGACCTTCTTCTTTAGGTTGACCTTCTTCTTTAGATTGACCTGCCAGCTTCTGCCACAGCGATGCTAATGGACCCGAACAAGCATAACTGGCCGCCAGTATAAATAGCACCGTTGGTGGGTTTGAAGCTATCAACACTAAGAGCAATAAAAATATAAATAATGCTGCAACAGAGACACGACTAGAAAAATCGATACCTTTAAAGCTGTGGTAACGCACATTCATCACCATTAAAAAACCAACCGCAGAGGTTAATAACGCCATTGCAAGAACCATAACAAAAGGCATATTTTCAGCGGTAAAACCTAAGTCATAACCTAACCAAACCGATGAAGCGACTAAGGTTGCCGCTGGTGGACTTGCCAACCCAGTAAAGAAACGATTGTCCGTGCTTTCTGCTTGCGCATTAAAGCGCGCCAAGCGAATAGCTGCACTGGCCACATAAATAAACGCCACAGCCCAACCCAACTTGCCTAAATCTGACAAACACCACATAAATACAATAATGGCCGGCGCCACACCAAAGGTCACCATGTCCGACAAGGAATCAAATTCCTGACCAAACTTACTTTGCGTGTTAGTCATTCTAGCAACACGACCATCAACACCATCTAACAACTGGCCAAAAAATATCGCTAAACCAGCTGCCGCAAAATCACCATTTATTGCATTAATAATCGCGTAAAACCCGGCAAACAATGCTGCTGAGGTAAATAAATTCGGTAATAGAAAAATGCCTTTACGACGGACTTGTTTTCCGTCTTCAGAGACTTCTTCGACATGCTCATCAATCGGCAAATACTCTTCTATTATTGAAGTATCATCCGCTGCCGTTTGATTATTAGTATTGGCAGTATTTTCAGACTGTTCAGATTCGTTCATAGTTGCAGGTATTCCAAAAATTATTGTGAAACAAAAGATGAAGCAAAAGATTCTTTTACGCCTAACCACACCGCATTAATTAACGGCTCATTAATACGCCGCTTCAATACACATAAACCAATTTCAACATTGGCCAATAACTGCGCATGCGTTTCGCTGTCATCCTTAAGGATTTGTATGCTATCAAATACTGGGCTACTTGTGAGCACAAGTTTAGGTACCAAACCCACACCACAGCCTAGTGCCACCATACTAACAATCGCTTCATGACCCGTGACTTCGGCATAAACCGAAGGGCTAATACGTTGATGTCGAAACCATCGATCTAAACGACTTCGAGTCAAGCCACTTTCAGCCACTATCCAAGGTAGGTCAGCCCAATCAATCTTCTCTTTCATAAGCGTTAATTGATCATACACCCCCGATGGCCCATTAGGACCAATAAAGACCAAATCTGAGAGCGATAACGGCTTAAATTCAATTTGCGGATCTAGCTGATCGGGCCGCGCAGCAATCACAAAATCTTCTTGTCCTTGCTTTAAACGCTCTAAAGAGAGTGCTTGGTCACCCGTATGCAGCTTAATTTCGATATTCGGTTGCTGCTGACGTAAATCAGCCAGTATATTACTTAACACAGAGTGACTAGCCGTCACCGAACAATATAAGCTCACCGCCCCATTGGGCTGGCGTTGATCAATACCCGTCTCAGCTTGAAAATCCTTCCACAAGGCCAATGTCTGTCGAGCAAAATCCAAATAGCGCTGCCCCGCCGGTGTTAGCCCCACATAGCGATTAGTTCGCTCAAGCAGCGGCGTGCCAGCCTCGGCCTCTAACCTTTGAATAAGACGAGACAAGGTCGAAGCGCTCATATTATTGCGCTCACTGGTTCTCGCAAAATGCAGGTCTTGCGCGAGATCAATAAAAATATTCAGTGCTTTGGTATCCATAATGGCGCGATAATCACTTATTATTGCAATTTATGCAATATAAAGTTGCATATATATCATTTTACGCAATCTTGATAAAACCGTAGAATGCCCATCCGCAGGTAGCTGACAACTATCATCAGCTAATCGGCAGCATTTAAGCCACACTACCCTGCATTATCTTTTATAGAACAAACCTACCCGATCAAGAGGATTCACCCGCATGGCTAACTATTTCAATACACTTCCGCTACGTTTACAGCTAGAGCAGCTGGGCAAATGTCGCTTTATGGATCAATCAGAATTCAGCGATGGCTGTGAATATTTAAAAGGCAAAAAAATTGTCATTGTTGGCTGTGGCGCTCAAGGCTTAAACCAAGGCCTAAACATGCGTGACAGTGGTTTAGACATCTCATACACATTGCGTGATGCTGCAATAGCTGAGAAACGTCAGTCATGGAAAAACGCAACAGAGAACGGCTTTACTGTTGGCACTTATGAAGAGTTAATTCCAACCGCTGATTTACTGCTTAACCTCACCCCTGACAAACAGCATACACCCGTTATCAAAAGTGTTATGCCGTTAATGAAAAAAGGTTCTGCATTAGCTTATTCTCACGGTTTCAATATCGTTGAAGAAGGCATGCAAATTCGTGACGACATTACCGTTGTGATGGTTGCGCCAAAATGCCCAGGTACTGAAGTACGTGAAGAATATAAGCGTGGCTTTGGTGTACCAACATTATTAGCAGTACACACAGAAAATGATCCAAACGGTGACGGTTGGGCAATTGCAAAAGCCTATGCGTCAGCAACCGGTGGTGATCGTGCAGGTTGTCTTGAATCATCATTTATTGCCGAAGTAAAATCAGACTTAATGGGCGAGCAAACGATTCTTTGCGGTATGTTACAAACCGGTTCTATTTTATGTTTTGATAAAATGATTGAAAAAGGCATTGATGCTGGCTATGCATCAAAACTGATTCAATACGGCTGGGAAACCATTACTGAAGGCTTAAAGCATGGCGGCATCACTAACATGATGGATCGCTTATCTAATCCTGCAAAAATTGTTGCCTACACATTGGCCGATGACCTTAAAGATATTATGCGTCCGCTTTATGAAAAGCATCAAGACGATATCATTACTGGTCACTTCTCAAAAACCATGATGGAAGATTGGGCTAACGATGATGCCAACCTTTTAAAATGGCGTGCAGAAACAGGCGAAACAGCTTTCGAAAAATCAGTGAATACTGATCAAGAAATCAGTGAGCAAGAATACTACGATAACGGTATTTTAATGGTTGCCATGGTTAAAGCGGGTGTTGAACTTGCCTTTGAAACTATGGTTGCTTCAGGCATTATCGAAGAATCAGCTTATTATGAGTCGTTACATGAAACGCCATTAATCGCTAATACCATTGCACGTAAAAAGCTTTATGAAATGAACATTGTTATTTCAGATACAGCCGAATACGGTTGTTACTTGTTTGATCATGCATGCAAACCTTTACTAACTGAATTCATGAAAGATATTGATACCGATGTTATCGGCAAAGGTTTAGGTCTTGAAGATAACGGTGTTGATAACCAAGTGTTAATTGCGGTAAATGAAGAAATCCGCAATCATCCTGTTGAATATATTGGTGACGAGCTTCGCCATCATATGACAGCAATGAAGAAAATTGTTTAACACTTTTTATAAACAGCGAGCCTCTGCATAGAGGTTCGCTTAAAATTAAAAAGTAGCAAGCAAAAAAAATCCCAGCCTTTAGCTGGGATTTTTTTGCACTAATCTTTTTAAATGGTTAGCAATTTCTCGCCACGAGCAATACCCGACACACCACTTCTTACAACCTCAAGAATAGTGGCATCTTTCATTGCTTCAATAAACGCATCGAGTTTTTCCTGCGTACCAATTAACTGAATAGTGTAAAGCGAGCTATTCACATCAACAATTTGACCACGAAAAATATCGGCTGTGCGCTTAATTTCTTCACGCGCAGCACCAACGGCACGTACTTTAATGAGCATTAACTCACGCTCAATATGCGCACCTTCGGTTAAATCGACCAGCTTAACTACATCAACTAATTTATTTAACTGCTTAGTAATTTGCTCTGTCGTATGGTCATCACACACGGTAGTCAGCGTTAAACGCGACAATGAAACATCATCGGTTGGCGCAACCGTTAAGGTTTCAATGTTATAACCTCGTTGAGAAAACAAACCCACAACGCGAGACAACGCTCCGGCTGCGTTTTCCATTAGCAAAGAAATAATACGGCGCGAACCTGTATCTTCAAAATCAGTCATTCTACGTGCGCTCCGTCTTACTCAGTAACATATCATTCATTGCGCCATTCGGTGCAATTTGCATGGGGTATACATGCTCATCAGGATCAACATAAACATCCATAAACACGAGTTTTGTTTTACTGGTCTCAATCGCTGTTTGCATTTGCTCACGCAGCGAGGCTTTATCTGTCACTTTAATGCCAACATGACCATAGGCTTCGGCTAATTTAACAAAATCAGGTAATGAATTTTGATAAACCGACTCAGAGTAACGTCCTTCATATTGCATATCTTGCCACTGCTTAACCATACCAAGGTAGCCGTTATTCAAGTTCACAATCAAAAACGGTACATCGTATTGCGTACACGTCGATAACTCTTGAATACACATTTGAATACTGCCTTCACCAGTAACACAGGCAACAATCGCATCGGGGTTACCTAACTTAACACCCATTGCCGCTGGCAAACCAAAACCCATGGTGCCTAAGCCACCAGAGTTAATCCACAAACGTGGTTTTTCAAATAAATAGTATTGAGCAGCAAACATTTGATGCTGACCAACATCCGAAGTCACAAAGGCTTCGCCGCCTGTTAGCTCATGCAATAACTGCACAACTTCTTGTGGCTTAATTTTATCGGTAGTGTCATCAAAACGGTTCTTAGTATAAATACCGTGCGCCGCACGCCAGTCATTAATTTGCTTCCACCACAATTCTAAAGCGTTAGCATCGGGTTGATTACTAATGCCCGGCTGTGACTGTGCATCTTTCACTTGGCTCAGCATTTCTTCGAGTACTTGCAATGCAGGACCAACAATAGGCAAATGCGCCATAACAGTTTTAGAGATACTGGCTGGATCGACATCGATATGAATAATTTTTGCATTCGGGCAGAACTTACTTACTGTGTTAGTTACCCTGTCATCAAAACGCACACCTACCGCTAAAATCACATCACTTTCATGCATCGCGTTGTTCGCTTCATAGGTGCCGTGCATACCTAGCATACCTAGAAACTGCTCATCACTTCCGGGAATAGCGCCAAGGCCCATTAAGGTATTAGTGATAGGGAAATTTAAATGATGAGTTAACGCTGTTAAGGCATCACTTGCATTACCTTGAATAACACCGCCGCCTGCATAAATAATCGGTCTCTTGGCACGCAGAAGCATTTCAACGGCTTTCTTAATTTGACCAGCGTGGCCTTTTGCAGCTGGCGTATAAGAACGCAAGCTAATCTCTTTAGGATAATGATAAGGACGCTTCATGGTTGGCGCAGTAATATCTTTAGGAATATCGACAACCACAGGACCAGGACGACCAGAGGCAGCCAAATAAAACGCCGTTTTTAGAATGCGTGGAATATCTTCTGTGCGCTTCACTAAAAAGCTGTGCTTAACGATAGGACGAGAAATACCAATCATATCGGTTTCTTGAAACGCATCTTCGCCAATCAAGTGACTTTGCACCTGACCAGAAATAACCACCATAGGAATAGAATCCATGTAGGCAGTGGCAATACCTGTAATCGCATTTGTCGCACCAGGACCTGAAGTCACAAGCACCACGCCGGTTTTACCGGTTGCGCGAGCATAGCCATCGGCGGCATGCGTGGCGGCCTGTTCATGGCGCACCAAAATATGAGGGACTGAACTATTGCGGTGTAAGGCATCATAAATATGCAGTACCGCACCACCGGGATAGCCGAATAAAAATTCGACGTTCTCTTCCTGTAATACGCGCGCGATCATATCGCCGCCAGAAAGCATTTCAACATCACCATTCATTTCGGTGAGCGTGGCACCAGCATCAGTATCGCCAGTAGAAGTGTCTTTATCTTTTAACATGTTACTTGCTCTTAAACTGAGAGTTATAAAAGTCCAGAATGGCCGTAAAGTTTATAGCATTCTTATTAACAAACTATTGATTTGCTTATAAAAGAGGACATATTTGCCTTATCGCTGTCTTAAAGCCGTCATATCTCAATTAAATTGTTATTCGATTGACGAACACCCATAGGCAAACAGGTGATCAATTGTTTAATTTCAGCCGCCGACTGTCAATAGCGGGTGCTTATATGCGGGAAAAATAGTGGCTTTTACTCACTATTCATGGCGAAAATCCGAATAGCTGTGGTCCTAAGGTCTATCAATTAGCACTCAATGCAGGACCACTGCTCTATTCCACTCATTAAGAACTCATTAAAAGGCAAAATTAATGCGATTTCTAACGACTTTACCGTTTCTCACCCTCACCCTTTCAATCTTTTTAACGGCATCGAGCAGTTATGCAGAAGTATTTTATAAATGGGAAGATGATTCCGGCAGCTGGGTATATGGTGAGCATCCGCCCTTGGGCGTTGAGGCCATCGAAATTAAGACGCACAGTAATCGAAATAACGATTCGGATTCAAAAAAAGACGAGCTAGCCAATAAGGTTGCGAATGCTGAAGAAGCCGCAAAGCAGCAGCGTGCGCTTTATTGCAAACAGGCTAGAGAGAACGTTGAAGCATTATCTAGTGAGGCAGCGATACAGCAGCGCGATGATGCCGGCAATGTAACCATGCTCTCAGATGAAGACCGCGCGACTGAGCTTGAAAAAGCGCAAATGGCGCTTGAGAGTTATTGTTAAGCCTCGCTATCAATCAATAATAAGCGTTAGTTTTATCGGTATGATCCGTCATATCACGCACACCGGCGAGTTCAGGTAACTTCTCCATCAGTGTCTTTTCAACACCGTCTTTCAATGTCATCTCAACAGAGCCACATCCCTGACAACCACCACCAAATTTCAAAATGGCAAAATTTTCGTCATCTATTTGCATCAATGACACATCACCACCGTGAGAGGCCAACGAAGGATTAATCTCTGTATAGAGTAAGTAATTAACGCGATCAGCCAATGGACTATTGTCACTCACCTTCGGCATTTTAGAATTGGGCGCTTTAATGGTTAACTGGCCACCCATCCGATCTGCCGCATAGTCAACTTTGGCTTCTTCTAAAAACGACCAACTTTTCTCATCAAAATAGGCCGAAAAACCGGTATATTCGCGTAAAATACTGCTATCGCTAATATCTTCAGCGCGACCATAAGCGATACAGGTCTCGGCTTTTGTCGTACCCGGATCATTAACGAAAATTCGAATACCCACCACATCATCTTCTTGCTTCTCAAGCAAACCTTTTAAATATTCCTGCGCACTGTCCGATATATAGATTTCAACAAAATCGGCTTTGGCTTCAGGGGTTTCATTGGTGGGTGTATCTGACATGCTAAACGCTCACTGGGCAATTATCGTGGATTAACCCTATTCTAATGGAATCAAGCGCCATGTGCGAGATACACACAGATCAATACGCGCGAAATAAGCCAGTAAAAAACTTCTCCAGCCCTTTTCATGACTCAAGCAGCCAGACAATAGAGCGATATCAGCCCATTTCGTCGCACTAAATAATCACATAACAGCCCTCTATCTATCTATTCCAACGCCATAATTTGCTAAACTGGCCGGCGGCTTATATTGAGGCAGAATCATCCATAAATGCGCCTCTGCAGTATAAGGTAAGGTATTAAAGGCAAGGTATTAAAACAAGACATTAAACACAAGGCATATAACAACACCATGGCAAAACCAGCAACGAATCCCAATAAGGCTCTCACCCAACAACGTGTGGCCTCACTCCATCAAGCATTAAAAGATCGCATTCTAGTGATCGATGGGGCCATGGGATCTATGATTCAGGGCTATGACCTACAAGAAGCGGATTATCGTGGCGAGCGCTTTGCCGACTTTCCAAAAGATCTTAAAGGTAACAACGACCTACTCTGCCTTACCAAACCTGAAGTGATTCGCGAAATTCACTGCGCCTACCTTGATGCCGGCGCCGATATTCTCGAAACCAATACCTTTAACGGTACCCGAGTGGCTCAAGGTGATTACACCTTAGAAGATATTGCTGCCGAAATTAATCTCGAAGGCGCCAAAATCGCCAGAGAAGTCGCCGACCAATACACCGCAGCCAATCCCGACAAACCACGTTTTGTTGCTGGGGTGCTTGGACCAACACCTCGTACAGCTTCTATCTCACCCGATGTTAACGACCCTGCTGCACGAAATATTTATTTTAATGACCTAGTCAGCGACTATGTAGAAGCGACCAGCAAGTTAGTCGAGGGCGATGTTGATCTCATCTTAGTCGAAACTATTTTCGATACGCTTAACGCTAAAGCAGCGATATTTGCGGTTAAACAATTCTTTAATGATAATCCTGAAAAAACATTGCCTATTATGATATCGGTAACCTTTCCCGATATGAGTGGCCGTTTATTATCAGGACAAACACCCGCTGCATTTTGGAACTCCATCGCTCATGCCGAGCCTTTAATTGTTGGCGTTAACTGCGGTCGTCGCTTTAAAGAAGTTCGCCCCTTTGTTGAAGAGTTAGCCAACAATGCTAATTGCTATTTTAGCGGTCACTTTAATGCTGGCTTACCTAACGCTTTTGGTGAGTACGATGAAACACCCGAAGATATGTTTGAAGACCTTAATGAGTTTGCCGAGCGCGGCTTTCTTAATGCCGTAGGTGGCTGCTGTGGCACTACGCCAGACCATATTAGATCCATAGCTCAAGCCGCTGCGAATTCAAGCCCTAGAGTTATTCCCAATATTGATATTGCTTGCCGCTTAAGTGGTTTAGAGCCATTTAATATTAGTGGTGATAGCTTATTTGTGAATGTCGGCGAACGATGTAACGTGACCGGCTCGGCACGCTTTAAAAAACTGATTATTGAAGACGACTATGATACTGCGCTAGAAGTGGCTCAGCAGCAAGTTGAAAACGGCGCACAAATCATTGATATCAATATGGATGAAGGCATGCTCGATGCGCATGTCGCCATGAAACGCTTTTTAAATCTTATTGCTTCAGAACCTGAAATTAGTCGCGTTCCCATTATGATCGACTCCTCTAAGTGGGATGTCATCGAAATTGGCTTACAGTGCGTGCAAGGTAAAGCCATCGTTAACTCAATTAGCATGAAAGAAGGTGAAGCCGAATTTTTAGAAAAAGCCGCATTGTGTAAACGCTATGGCGCTGCTGTTGTGGTTATGGCCTTTGATGAACAAGGCCAGGCCGATACTTTTGAGCGCAAAATTGAAATATGCGAAAACTCTTATCGTATATTGGTCGACAAAGCGGGCTTTAATCCTCAGGATATTATTTTTGATCCGAATATTTTTGCCGTTGCTACGGGTATAGAAGAACATAACAACTATGCCGTCGACTTTATTGAAGCCACTCGCTGGATAAAGCAAAATCTACCGCATGCCATGGTTTCTGGCGGCGTCAGCAATGTCTCGTTTTCATTCCGTGGCAATAATCCTGTACGAGAAGCGATTCACTCCGTATTTTTATACCATGCCATTAAAGCCGGCATGGATATGGGTATCGTTAACGCTTCACAACTCGCCATTTATGATGACTTACCTGAAGAGTTAAAAGAGCGTGTAGAAGACGTTATTCTTAATCGTCGTGATGACAGCACTGAACGTCTGTTAGAAATTGCTGATAAATATCGCGGTGAAGGCGAAAGTACTGAAAAAAATGAAAATCCTGCATGGCGTGAAGAACCCGTTGGCAAGCGACTAGAATATTCGTTAGTTAAAGGCATTAACGCCTATATTGTCGAAGATGCCGAAGAAGCTCGACAGCAATTTGACCGTCCCATTGAAGTGATTGAAGGTCCGTTAATGGACGGTATGAACGTGGTAGGTGATTTATTTGGTGAAGGAAAAATGTTTTTACCACAAGTGGTAAAAAGCGCCCGCGTCATGAAGCAAGCTGTTGCCTATTTGCAACCCTACATTGAAGCCGAAAAAACCGAAGGTCAAAAAGCCAACGGCAAAATATTAATGGCCACTGTAAAAGGTGATGTTCATGATATTGGTAAAAACATTGTAGGTGTAGTGCTGCAGTGTAATAACTTCGAAGTTATTGATATGGGCGTTATGGTTTCTTGTGAAAATATTTTACAAAAAGCCCGAGAAGAAAACGTCGACATTATTGGTTTGAGCGGTTTAATTACGCCCTCATTAGATGAAATGGTTTATGTCGCCAAAGAAATGCAAAGACAGGATTTTAATATCCCGTTACTGATTGGCGGTGCAACCACCTCTAAAGCCCATACAGCCGTTAAAATTGATCAGCATTACAATAACGATCAAGTGATTTACGTGCCTGATGCATCGCGTAGTGTTGCCGTGGCAACAAAATTAATTAGTGATGAACTCAAGTCCGATTTTGTTGCAGATACCAGTGAAGACTATGAAAAAGTACGCGTGCGCTATGCCAATCGAAAACCTAAAGCGCCCCAACTGAGTTATGCCAGAGCGATTGCTAATAAGCCGACAATTAACTGGGCCGACTACACAGCGCCAGTGCCAAAACAAATGAAGACACAAGTGCTAACAGAGTATTCTATTAGCACTTTAGTTGAGATGATTGACTGGACACCGTTTTTTATTACCTGGGACTTAGCCGGTAAATATCCGCGTATTTTAACCGATGAAGTAGTTGGCGAAGCAGCAACGAATTTATTTGCTGATGCGCAAGCCATGCTAAAACGCATTGTCGATGAAGACCTTTTAGAAGCGCGTGCCGTATTTGGTTTTTGGCCAGCCAACCAAAGCAATGATGACGATATTACTTTATATAAAGATGATTCGCGCAGTGAAGAAATCGCAACGCTTCATCATATTCGTCAGCAAGTAGCCAAACCGAATGGCAAACCTAATTTATCATTAGCCGATTATGTCGCACCGGTTGATTCAGGCATTGCCGACTATGTGGGTGGTTTTGTTGTTACGGCTGGTATTAATGCTGATAAACTGGCTCAAGAATTTGAAGCCAATGGTGATGATTACAACAGCATTATGATTAAAGCATTGGCCGATCGCTTAGCCGAGGCCTTTGCCGAACACTTACATCAACGTGTCAGAACCGAATACTGGGGTTATATTAATAATGAATCTTTAAGCAATGAAGAAATTATTAAAGAGCGCTACCAAGGTATTCGTCCTGCTCCGGGCTATCCCGCCTGCCCTGATCACACAGAAAAAGCTACTTTGTTTGCACTTCTCAATGCAGAAGAAGCCATTGGTGTTGAGCTAACCGAGCACTATGCGATGACGCCGGCCGCATCTGTCAGTGGCTTTTACTTCTCGCATCCTGAGTCGCAATATTTTGCCACAGGAAAAATAGGCAACGATCAACTCGAAAGTATTTCTACACGTAAAGGAAAAAGCCTCGAAGAAATGACCCGTTGGTTACAACCCATCCTCGATTAATTTTTTTGCTAGCGGCGCCAGGACCTAGCAAAAAGATAAAGCCACAGGAAAATAAGTAACGATGAGCGACACAAGCATTGAACCTGAAACCAAACCTGAACCTGAACCTAAAACTGAAGCTGCACCCGTCAGCGAAGGCAAGCAAAAGCTATCAATACTGCATATCTTAACTAGCGTATTAGCTGCTGCTGTTGGCGTACAAAGCAAAAAGAATCAAGAAAAAGATTTTAATGGTAAAGGCAGCATCTATATTTATATAGCTGCGGGTATTATTTTCACAGTGCTATTCGTTATCACTATAGTCACCGTGGTTAAAAATATTTTAGCCAGTGCGGGAATGTAATTAAAAACGACAGCTTAATGCCCATTAACGGTAGCCAAAACCTCCTGCTGATGCGCAATACAATAATCTGATATACCCACCACAAACTCTTGCGGCGAAGCGATAGGCTCAAGATGCTCACCACAACTCTCTCCACTGCGATTATCGCCACCGCACAGTGGTAACTTAATATGCGCAAGCCAAGCTTCATAAGTATCGAGATCAACCCCTAAACGCTCTGCAATATAAGTGTTAGGTTCGCTGTTAAAGCGAATCAAGTCTTCCGCTTCAATACTCAACGGCCCAAGACCCGGCTGAGATATGACAAAGTAAACACCATTTTCAACTAGGCTAGTTATTTGTGACGCGACGGACTGTGACTCTAATTGCTTAGCGTAAGCTTTTATCTCTAACACCTCGCTTTTTAGCCGATTAATTTGCTCTTCACGGTAATAGACTTCAACCTCGCGCATTTCTAACTTGGATTCTATTTCTGTCGTCTGTTCAATTAATTTCGCCTGAAAATCTTTATTAAACTGAACACGTAAACTGCGATGATCAATACCACGTTGATCCATCATGCGTTCTAAACGCTGCTCATACTCAGCGCATTGCTGATCAAATGACGCCTGCTTATTCTCAACATCAATCAAGGAATCACAATATTTTAGCTCTATAGTCTCTATCTGCTCTTGGAGTTTTTTATTAGCTAATAAAAACATTTCCCTATCTTTAGAGTAAAGCTTTCGCTGCGCAGCCATTTCTTGTTCATGTAAGGATTTTAAACTAGCAATATAAACACGCTGCTTTTTGATATTCTGCGCCATATGATAGCGCTCTTTTTCTCGCTCTTCCTTAACATCTGATGAACGATGATTATCGCTAGCGTTAACACTGTCTCTAGTCGCTGTATTCGCAGCAACAACATCTGTCAGCATTGGAGGGTTATCAATGGTATCGTCAAGCAATAATCCTAAGCGATTATTCTGAATACTGGACGCTAAAATTTTTAAGGTATTAGAACCCACTGATAAATCAGGCTCCCATAAATCTTGTTGGTGCCAAGGAATTTGACATTGACTATGAGAGGCAATACGTACTTGAACACCATTTAACTCAGGACCAAAGGCTGCGGTTTCAACCATTTGCGATAAGGGTATATTCCATCGACGATCAGCATTGCCTTTAGTATCAAAATTAATAAGGAAAAAAACTGCACCTATAATTTCTAGACGTCTATTCACTTTTAGATAAACCGCATGCGCAGTCGTGCCGGCAAACTCGGGCTCACCGACGACACCATCTAACACTGCTTCAAACTCGGTGAGCAGCATTTCTTTGATAACCTTGTTTTGGTCAACAAACAGTACCGCATCATAGCTTGTTGGATCAAAGCCAAAAACCATAAATCACTATTCCATTGTTATAAGAATGAATAAATTGTCGCCATACGCAAACAATCAGCATAAAACTCAATAACCCTGACATAGCGCTAAATAAGCCAATGCGATATCAAACAAGCTGATACTTACTGAGTATAACTAAGGGATAAACATTAGACCGACAAGAGGAAGGAAGTTACGATGATTTTTAGAGGAAACGAGAACTGGTTATCGTTAAAAAAAATGCTGTCGCTCTAACGATAAAAATATAATTCATCGTTAGAACAATACAGCACATTAAAGGGTGGATCTATAAAACGATTAAAACGAAAGACGCATACCCATTGCAGCAGTACGTGCTTTATTGGGTCTTGCACCATAAGGCTGGCGACCAACAATACTTTCTTCACCCGTTGCGTTTTCAAGTCTTGCAAACACTGATAAGTCACTATTAACTTGGTAGTTAGCTGACAAATCTAAAGTTGTTGAGTCTTCTGTCTTTTCAAAAGCACCACAAGAGGCCTTAACACAAACAGCATCAACATAGTTTACGCTCGCATTTAAACGCACATCACCTTGCTCAAGACCTACCGTCAATGTCATCTGCTGCTCTGGAATATAGGGAATATCATCTCCCGCTTCTACATCACCAAAAAACTCGCTATCAAACGTTGAATCAAACTGTGCATCGCTATAGGTATAAACGAATGCAATAGGCATTGAAACCGATAATCCTAAATCGAAGCGATTATTCAACGAAAACTCCAGTCCTTTCACCATTGCCGCACCACCATTAAAGGTATCGCCAATAGTACAATCACTGCCGCCAGATGAAGCCGTACATTCACCTACTAAGTTGTCGTAATCATTCACAAAGCCAATCAACTCAACAGATAGTTCATCACTTTGATAGCGACCACCAAACTCATAGTTAATTGACTCTTCTTCTTGAGTACCCTCTTTACTGGTTGGCGAACCAAAACCGCTGTGCACACCAGCAAGTAATGAAAGCGAATCATTCACTTGGTAAAGCGCACCAAAGCTCGGCAAGACTGCAGTGACTGAGTTGTCACGTTCATTATCTAATACTCGATCATTGCCACCGGTAAAATCGCGGCGGGTCAACTCGATATCTTCAAAACGAATACCTGGCGTTAATACCCAATCACCCATAGTGATTGTGTCGTGTATATAAAAAGCCAGAGCCTCGGCCTGTGCAACACGATTACCAGCATCACCTAATTCACCTTCTGAAGCTAACACCAAAGTACCAGCTGTCTGCGTGTAATTGTCGTCTTGCTGCAAACGATCTTCTTCATCTTGATGAAAACGTAAGCCCATTTCTAAATCATGCATACCCGTTTGAACATCTAACTTCAAAGCAACACCGCGAGAATAATATTGGCGATTATTATCACGAAGTCGAACCGCACCTTCAGCACTATCACCACCATCTAAGATAGCTTGATAGATAGCAGCGTTAGCTCCGCCCACATTAATTTCTTCAATAACATCGCCCCAACTACCGCCATTGAGCTTCTGTAATTTATACCAGCTACGCTTATGCTCATTGTTATAAGCCGTTGTGGTTAACGTTGCAGAATCATTAATAGTGAATTCATGACGCAAGATAAGTTGGTTATGCTCAGTAGTAATATTATCTAACGCTGATACTCCATAACGGCGGTAAGGATTCGCTTTAAAGTCGACATCAGTTAAACCTAAATAGGTTTGGTTAGAATCTTGCTGTGCATATTGATATTTTAATTCAAATGCATGACGAGAATCTGTTGGCGCATAGGAAAGCTTAACTGTGTAATCTTCTACATCTAAACCAGTATCGGTATTGCTATTATCAATGCTTTGAAAACCATCCGATTTCCATTGATGCGTCTCTACCATAAAACCTAAGCCGCTATCGGTTACGCTACCGTAATTAGCATGAATACGTGTCGTAGAGTCTTCTCCTATATCCAATAATAAATTCCCTTCTGATGACGTCGGAATCGGTGTCGAAACAAAATTGATTGCACCACCAATCGTATTAGGGCCTTGAGTAATGGCCGAAGGTCCTTTTAAGACTTCAACGCTGTACATTCTGCCCATAGTCGGGAAGTAATAAGCCGATGATGCTGCATAAGGCGCTGGAGCAACCGGTACATTGTCTTCTAATAAAACAACGCGAGCACTTCGCTCAGTGGGAACACCACGAATGCCAATATTAGGACGCAGACCATAACCATCTTCTACTTGTAAATTAACACCGGGCACAGAACGTAAAATACGCTGGATATCGGTATAAGCAAATATTTCCAAATCATCATCACTAATCACATGCGCAGAACCGGTTACCTGCTGAGCACTCTGCTTATTACCAACAATGGTGATTTCTTCAAAAAATTCAGCCTTTTCTGCATGGTCGGCAAAAACTAAACAAGGCGCTAATGTCACTGTAATAAGACTCAAGAGTCGGTTCTTTATCAATATTTTTTTCATCATTCTTTCCTAATGGGCTCCATTTTTCATGTCAATTCGCCAGAGAACCGATCCATGTCGATTCAAAGCCAGGCGACCTATAAACCTTGAGAGCTTTGATTAAGCAAGATAAACAGGCTACATATCCGGCAAAGCAAAGATTTTTAAGGCAGGGGAATAATAGATAGATACAAATCTAAATGCAAGTCATTCTCATTTGCATTTAGAGGAATTATTACCACTCGAAAATAAGCATTAAAAAGGCTCTATCGCATAGAAAGGTAGCGAACGACAAAGCCCTACCCTTACAATTCACTATGCAGAGCAAAAAAGGCGTGATTGGTTTGACCATGGCATTCTTTTTCAATTAAAGTGACCGCAATTAACATCACAGCCGTATTAGGACTTAATTAAACAAGCATTTAATCCACTTCGCACGGCTGACACCACAATCAGCAAGCTATATAGATGCGCTATATAGCTTTGTTACTCGGAACTATTGCATGACAGGCCCTAGCCCAAAAGACTCATCAGAAAATACGGCGAGAAAAGCCAAAAAGAAAACAGCGAGTGGCGTAAAGTTCTCTACCCCGCAGGGTTTTTCGGCCATCAAAGACGGCATTAAAAAAACCGGCAACGAAAAGCTCTCTACCGAACGCAAGCCACCCTGGTTACGTATTTCAATGAAAACCAGCCCTGCTTTCAATGAAGTTCGAGAAACTGTTAACGAACATCGCCTTGCCACCGTCTGCGAAGAAAGCCACTGCCCTAATATGAATGAGTGCTGGAGTAACGGCACCGCGACAATTATGTTAATGGGCTCAGTCTGCACCCGCGCCTGCCGCTTCTGCTCAGTCGATACCGGTAACCCAGGCGGCTGGATTGATCATGAAGAACCTGCTAATGCGGCGCGCTCCGTACAATTAATGAATTTACGCTATGTGGTACTCACATCGGTTGATCGTGATGATTTAGCCGATGGTGGTGCACTGCATTATGCTAATTGTGTCCGCGCCATCCGCGAGTTAAATCCAACAACCGCAGTTGAAGCATTAACGCCCGATTTTTGTGGCGTAATGGATGATGTAGCTACCGTCGTTAATTCTGGCTTGCAAGTTTTTGCTCAAAACGTCGAAACCGTTGAGCGCCTAACTGAAAGAGTTAGGGACCCACGGGCAGGCTACCAACAAACCTTAGATGTACTGGCCTTTGCCAAACAAGAGCAGCCGTCTATTCTGACAAAAACCAGTTTAATGTTAGGATTGGGCGAAACGGACGAAGAAATTCTTCAGGCAATGGAAGATATGCGCAAGCATCATGTCGATATACTAACCCTTGGCCAGTATTTACAGCCCACTAAAAGCCATTTACCCGTTGAACGCTGGGTTCATCCTGATGAATTTGCAGCTTACCGAGAGCAAGGTTTAGAGATGGGCTTTACTGAAATAGCGGCGGGACCCATGGTGCGCTCAAGTTATAGAGCTGACCGTATTTTAGAAAAAAATAATTTAGGGCTAGGCAATAACACTGACAGTAACAAAACAGCGATACCTATTATCAATCTATAATAAATAAATAAATAAATAATCTATATAGTTAATCTATCGTCGCTAGTGATGATATTAGGACAAAGACCAATCAACGGGTTCAATGCCTTCTGCCAGTAAATAATCATTCGCTTGCGAAAAATGCCGACAGCCTAAAAAGCCTCGATGCGCAGACAGTGGCGATGGATGCACTGACTTTAAAACCAGATGCTTATCACTATCAATAAGCTTACCTTTTTTATGTGCGTAGGCACCCCACAACATAAAAACAATATTTTCTTGCTGCTCATTTAGCAGCGCAATAACCTTATCTGTAAACGTCTCCCAACCTTTCCCCGCATGAGCACCTGCTGTTTTATGCTCAACCGTTAAGACGGCATTAAGCAACAAAACACCCTGCTCTGCCCAAGATTGTAAACAGCCATGTGGCGGAATCGCTAAGCCTAAATCGCTATTAAGCTCTTTGAAAATATTAATTAATGAGGGCGGTGTGCGAATACCTTCGGGCACAGAAAAACTTAAACCGTGTGCTTGATCGGGGCCATGATAAGGATCTTGTCCTAGAATAACGATTTTGACATCATCGAACGGCGTACTATTAAAGGCATTAAAAATATTTTCGCCTTTCGGATAAATCACTTTATTTAAACGCTTTTGCGCCAATAAAAAATCGCGCAACTGTAGCATATAAGGCGCATTAAACTCACTTTCAAGTTGAGCCAGCCAAGAGGCATGCAATTGAATAGCACGTGATGACATAATATTCGCCCAGTCTTTGGATAGAATAAATTTACTCATCTTATGACATCACCTGTAACAATAAATTCGCTGCTGTGCTTTTAACTATTTAAAAATGGCCTTTCAGCCGACAATCTAAAAAACCAATAGCTAATCCATAGCCAATTGATTATTCATCGCTTTCAATGCACCCAGTGCACGCTCTCGCGTTACCTTTAAATCTAAAATAGGATGCGGATAATCTACGCCTAACTCAATACCAGCCGCTTGCAAAACATCCGCTGGCGCCTCCCACGGTTTATGACGATATTTTTTCGGCAAGCCTTTTAGCTCAGGCACATAGCGAATTAAATAGTCACCATCACCATCAAATTTTTCGCTTTGCAGCAAGGGATTAAAAATACGGAAATACGGTGATGCATCGGCACCCGAACCCGCTACCCATTGCCAGCTAGCGCTATTACTTGCCAAATCGGCATCCACTAAACAATCCCAAAACCAACGCGCACCATGCTGCCAATGAATAAGCTGGTTTTTAATAAGAAACGAACCCACAATCATTCGTACCCGATTATGCATATAACCGGTTTGCCAAAGTTCACGCATACCCGCATCAATAATTGGAAAACCTGTTTGACCTTTCTGCCACTTCTCCAACCCCTCGTTATCAGCGCCCCAAGGAAAAGCCTTGTACTTCGGCTGAAACGGCTGATCCGGCAATGTTGGCCAGTGGAACAACAAGTAATATGAAAATTCACGCCAACCTAATTCAGAAAGATAATGCGATAAGTCTTCTTCCTGCACAGGGATAACCTGACGTACCTGTGACCAAACCTGATGCGGAGAAATTTCACCAAAATGCAAATGTGGCGACAAACGCGAGGTACTATCCATGGCAGGAAAATCTCTACCCTGCTTATAGCCCTCTAAACGACGCGCAACCAAATCAGTAAGTTTATTATGCGCACCATCTTCACCGGCGTCCCAGGCGGCAAGAATGCCTTTATCCCAAGGAATACTGGGTTGTAAATTCAGCTCATCCAACGTTAAACCTTGAATGTCTTTATTGCGACGCACATAATTAATAGTTTTGGGGGCACGAACCACTGGGCGAATAATATCGACCGAGCCCAAACAACCACGCTTAAAATAAGGCGAATACACTTTATAAGGGCTGCCGTCTTTTTTAGTAATAGACCACGGCTCCCACAATAAAGAACCGTTAGTGCTTTCGACCTTAATACCTTTTTCCGTTAAGGCCAATTTTATTTTTTGATCACGCTGAATACGCCAAGGCTCATAGCAGCGATTCCAATGCACCGCAGTCGCATTAGATGCGTCTACCAAATCAGCAATCAGTGTTTCAGCATCACCACAAAGCAGTAACAGTTTTCCGTTAAGCGATTCATTGAGTTTTTCCAATGACTCATGCAGCCATACGCGACTCGCCGCACCCATCGCCCAATCACCGGCGTTTATATCATCAAGAATATAGACCGGTAAAATATCACCCGCATCGGCTGCAGAGAGTAAAGCTGGATTATCATGTATACGTAAGTCCTGCCTGAACCACACAATGGTTTTATTTTTAACTGACATACCACTTTATTCCCAAACTAAAACTGTTTATTGTATTTTTATAATAATGAGCACAAGTCATTTTTTTATAATAATGATACTCAACCCATCTAATAATGTTAAAGATTAGAAGACACTGCTCGATAATCTGGCTTTGCCATAACTATTTGCGCAGTGGATATAACCCGCTCACGAAAACCACCTTCGCAATAACATAAATAGTATTCCCACATACGAATAAAACGTTCATCAAAGCCTTGCGACCTAACCGTTTCTAATTTCTCTAAAAACTGTTCACGCCAGCGCTCTAAGGTAATGGCATAATCACGACCAATATCCGACAAGCTGATAATCATCATATCAGTATTACTTGCTACATGATGACCAATAATATTCACCGAAGGTAAACAGCCACCTGGGAAAATATAACGCTGTATAAAATCGACCGCCTTAGTCGCTTGATCATAACGCTGATCGGCAATGGTAATGGCCTGAATCAACATTAAGCCATCAGGCTTTAATAAATCGGCGCAGCGGCTAAAGTACTCGCTAAAATATTGCCGCCCTACGGCCTCTATCATTTCAATAGACACTAATTTGTCGTAGCGCCCTGTCAGCTTACGATAATCTTGCATTAAAACCGTCACTTGATCATTAAGCCCCAAGTCATTAACGCGTTGAGTTGCAAAATCAAACTGTTCTTGAGATATCGTCGTGGTCGTTACCCTGCAGCCATAATGTTGAGCAGCATAAATTGCCATGCCACCCCAGCCTGTTCCAATCTCTACCAAATGATCATTCGCATTCAGCTTTAACTGCTGACAAATCGTTTCAAGCTTTGCATTCGACGCGTCATATAATGATATTGTTTCATCGGCAAAAACGGCTGATGAATACATCATCGTTTGATCGAGGAATAAGCTAAAGAAATCATTACCTAAATCATAATGCGCCGATATATTTTTTTGTGCGCGAGCAATAGTATTCCGATTAACGCGATCTAATAGCCACATCCCCATACGACTCAACCAAGTCCGCTCACCATCCATAGCATCTAGTGTTTGCATATTAACAACAAAAAAACGAATCACTTTTACAAGATCAGGAGAAGTCCAATGCCCTTCCATATAAGACTCGCCAGCACCTATCACGCCATTTAAGGCGAGTGAAGAATAAGTATCTATATTCACAATCGTTAGTTCTGCGACCAGCCCAACATTATCTGATTGATCACCATAAACCGTTTTTTCACCGTTTTCTTTAATCACCAATTGACCACGCTGCATAGTACTAAGGTGTTTAAGAATCATTGATCGCGCCCAAGCTTTCGGCATCAGACGATCAGATAACGATGCCTTGCTTTTACTTGGCGGAGTTAACAACTGCTCACTACTCATACTTTATTTACCTGTTATTTTATTACTGCTTTATACTTATTTATTTTCAACGTGAATGCGGCGGATGCGTAAATACTTTTAACCCTTTTAACCAAAGTTTTAGTGCCTGCCAATGAATCCCAAAAAATACTTTTAAAGTCATTAATGGAAAGCGCCATAAAATCATGGTCAATGCCGCAGGTGTAATCTCTTCTCTCTGAAAATTGACACCTGCAGCAAACACTTTTCTATTACCGATTGAAGTGCTGCTTAAATCACTGCCTTTAATACTGTCAGTCAAAAAATTACTCAGTGAAAATGCCAACTTCTCATCGGGAGCAGAACCGCACCACTGATACGTCATATTCATTGGCATAAACGGCGACACATGCATCGCCTTTGTAAAGCTTATCTTTTGCTCATTCAACTGACTGTCGCAAGGAAGCACATATTGCTGACGCTCGTTCCACGGCGTATTGGTGACATCGAGCAACATCGTCTCAAGACGTGTGCCACTGCTATCAAAACAGTAATAACAACTAATAGGATTAATAACAAAACCCCAGTAACGAATATTGGCCAATAATCGAATAGGCCCTAGCGGACGTTTACCTGTTACCTGCTCCACACTATCGCGCACAGTATCGTCTAACGATATTTCTGGGTCACCAAAAAAATCCGTTCTTTTAAATCGTGCGGGTGACCATTGCTTGCTTGACCATAAAATACTGCCTGCAAAAACTTGATCCAATTCAGCCAAATCAAGATACATCATAAATACACGATAGTTAAAAGCATGCCGCTTAGGTGATAAACGCTGGTGCCAGACCGTGCCAGAATAAATCGCACTGTTTAACTTTTGACTAGCAGAATGGCCATGTTTATCAATTATACTTGCGCCACCTTCTAATGTTTTATCCACGAGACTTAATCCAGTATCGTTGGTGCATTATTTGAGTCGGTTCTTTCTGCAATAGAATTCACTACGCGCAGTGCACTTCTTACACCATCTTCATGAAAACCATTAGCCCAATAAGCACCACAAAACCATGTTCTATTTTGGCCTGCTAAAGTGTCCCATTGTGACTGCGCTTGCATGCCCGGCAAAGTAAACACCGGATGGCTATAGTTATAACTACCCAATATGGTTTCGGGTGCAATAGAGTCGGTTTGATTCAAGCTAACGCAGAAGGTCTCTTTTGAATCAATTCCTTGGAGCAAATTCATATCATAGGTTAATCGAGACATTGCACCTTGATTTTCGCCATCGCCTAAAGTGGCGCTCGACAATCGATAGTTCCAACAAGCCCAAGCGCGTCGATTAGCGGGTAAACGCGTAATATCCGTATGCAACACAACTTCATTATTTTGATACGGAATAGCGCCTAAAATATCACTTTCATCTTTGCTAGGCTGCTCTAATAAATCTAAAGCCTGATCACTGTGAGTAGCCATAACAAGATAATCATAAGCCTCTCTCTGTCCATCGGCAGTCGTAATCCATACTTGATCTGCATCGCGCTGAATATCACTGATTTTGCTATTGGTTTTAATGCAGTGCAAGAAACTGCTAGTGAGTGGTGCAAGGTATTGCCGCGAGCCACCTTTTATCACTCGCCACTGTGGACGATTAGTCACGCTGAGCAAACCATGATTCTTAAAGAAGCGGACAAAAAACAGTAAAGGGAAGTCCAACATTGAATCAACACCCGCTGACCAAATAGCCGCCCCCATAGGCACTAAGTAATTATCTTTAAAGGCATCACTGTAATGGTTGGCTGCTAAGTATTCGCGCAGTGTCATTGCCTCATCAATTTTCGCATCATCTAAATCGACTATGGCTTCACGATTAAACCGTACAATATCCTTTAAGATTCGCCAAAAAGAAAGACTAAATAGATTTTTACGCTGGGCAAACAAGGTGTTTAAATTACTGCCTGCATATTCAAGGCCGGTGTCTTCACAGCTAACACTAAAACTCATACTCGTGGTTTTAGTCTCAACGTTTAATTCATCTAACAAGCGAATAAAGTTAGGATAAGTCCAATCGTTATAGACAATAAAACCAGTATCGACAGCGTAATGAAGGCCATGAGACTCAACATCAATCGTCGCTGTATGACCGCCAATAATAGGGGCGGATTCATAGACACAGATATCATGTTCTTTATTAAGGTAATACGCAGCAGTCAGGCCTGAAATGCCTGCGCCAATAATGGCAATCTTCATAGTAGTAACAACTTATATTTTGGATGTTGAACGCGCCAAAATAGCGCGGTTAATGCGGAACCACAGACTAGGAAAGCAAGCCATAAAAGCCAGAATCCAGTGTAAGCGCTTAGGGAATTGTATCTTGTGTCGTCTAGCATCAATACCCTTGATGATTCTTTTTGCCGCAGCATCTGCATCCATCAAAAAAGGCATAGGAAAATTATTAGTCGCTGTCATCGGCGTCTCTACAAAGCCAGGATTAACGACACTGACATCAATACCCTGGCCAGCCACATCAATACGAAAAGCTTCTAATAAGTAGTTAGCGGCCGCTTTTGATGACCCGTAGGATTCCGCCGTTGGCATGCCTATCATTGCCGATAAACTCCCTACCCCGACAATCTGACCTCTTGAACGAGTAATAGCATCACTTTTCGGCAAGCCAAGTTCTTGCTGCTCATTTAATACCTTAAGCAAAGGCATGGCTACAGAAATACCATTAACGATACCGAAAACATTCACCTCATAAACCCGACGAAAAGAATTCGTATCTAAGTTAGTACCATCTGTATATTCACAATGACCGGCGTTAAAAATAGCAATATCCAACCAACCTAAGCGCACTTTTAATGCTGCGCGAACCGCATCAGCAGATTGATCATCCGTAACATCCCATACCAATACCGTTATATTATCGGGATAGATAGCGGCAACTTGATTAAGCTTTTCTTTATCGCGGCCCGTGATCACCACTTGATTACCCGCCTTCGCATAAGCCAAGGCTAAAGACCTACCTATGCCTGAACCCGCACCGGTAATCCAAATATGCTTAGCTGTAATAGTTGCTTTCATGAGTCAACACGCTTTTATTATTTCTACTGCTTCTATCTATAAGGAGGTTAAACTTTATCGTTAGAATATTAACTTAAGGACCAAAAAAATTTATCGAAATCTACAGTATCATATTCGCAGTATCATATCCGCACGATTATATCAGAGCCCAAGCCGAGATTTTAACCAAAGCACCACTCTACCCACTAATGGAACATGCTCATAAAGCATGGCACCTAAATCAAAGATATCCTCGTGATAATCGACTCTATCGCTAAAACGAATATGACTCATACCACGGACAGTCACCGGAGCACCGCCCGCCAACTTTGGATGCCTAAAGATCATATCCCACTTAACACAGGCACTACCCTTGCCGTTGGCATCGTACTCAGTTATCCAATCATCTATATAAATAAATTGGCAGCTAATGAGATTGCCATACATATTATTCATATAACTGCGCAACGAAGACAAGCCATGGATCGAATGAAGGGGATCTTTGAATTCGATATTATCGCTGTAAACCTGAGCCAATGAGAGATTATCTGTTTCTATTGCGGAGCAGGCGACTCTGGTTACATCGAGATTTTTATAAAGCGCCTTAAAACGCTCAACAATCACTTTCGATGGCTCCAAACCAACCTGTGGTGAATTCGTAGTCATAATAATTATCAACCCATAATCCGAGCAATGAATGCCTATTACTCGAACACTTAACTTATATTAAGTTTAAATTTAACTATACGTGACCATTAAATTCACGGATCAATTAACAAGAAATGGGCTAAGACCAAAAAAATAGCAGCAGTAAGGGTTTTTATGACTTTTTATGACACTTTATGGTCATTGATGACAATACGAGCAGCGTCTAGCAAGTGATCCAATGGCAAAACCATGGCGTATTAGTAAAAGAATATCAGAGATGGCCTTTAAGGCATTAAAAACACAACTATACCCATGCGCAGCGATATGATAAAACGAGACAGTTCAGAAACAAATAGCGCCATAATCACTACGTTAGACCGTAGTGAAAAGAGTACCATGGCCCAATCTGCATCCTATTTATCCACGCACAAGCGGACCCGAATGCATTCTGACGAAAATGATAAGCCTAGAACCGATGATTGGAGCCCTGTGCTCAAAGTTATTGCACGTGATCGCGATCGCCAAGCATTTGCTCGGCTATTTGATCATTTTGCACCCAAAATCAAATCTTACGGAATGATGCTCAAGTCTCAGCATACTTCGGCCCAGATGGCGGAAGAGTTGGTGCAAGACGTCATGATTAAAGTATGGCTTAAAGCCCATTGCTTTGATTCAGAAAAAGCCAGTGCCAGCACGTGGATATTCACTATTGCTCGTAACTGTCGAACTGATTTTATTCGAAAGGCCAATCGAATTAATACATCGCTTACTGCCGACGATTTGTGGCCAATGGCAGAAGAAGAAGAACCCTATACTTCATTGCACCAACGCCGCATTGAAAAAAACATTCATAATGCCGTCGCCCAGCTTCCTGTAGAGCAAGCCGATGTCTTAAAGCGCATTTATATCGATGGTAAATCTCATTCAGAAGTATCAGCAGCGACAGGCCTACCATTAGGCACCGTTAAATCACGAGTGCGACTGGCTGTTAGTAAATTGCGGACCATCGTATAAATCCAGATTTATGATTACGCCGTATAAGTGTATCAAAGAAAATTAGTTTTCCTTTAAAGTGTATTCTGGATCAAAGTTGAACCAGATTTTGAATCCGTTTTTAAACCCAGAAGGTTAGTATCTATGAACCATTTCCACCCTGACATACATTGGCTAACAGACTATGCGGCGGGCAATTTACCCATGTCTCAAGCGCTGTGTATTTCTGTACACATATCATTTTGTTCGCAATGTAAAAAAGAAGTTGAGCGATTGAATAGCCTAGGCGGCATGATGCTAACAACTTCTGATGCCGGTAGTACCGAAAACACCGCCGAGCTTCCAACAGCGCACACCAATATTTCTGAATCACTGCGTTCACAAACGCTTAACCTTCTCAATAACACAGAATTGATGGCTAGCTCTCCGGGCACCGTCTCCGTGTCCAGTGCGAATGATGAACCCAGCAACACCGAAGCCGCACTACCTCGTTGTTTAAACAAACTCATACCTAACGGCACAGATAAACTTGATTGGAAAAGCCTAGGCTCAGCCGTTAGTGTTGCACGATTAGCTGCAGGTGATACTGAGCGAGAAGTTGCATTACATAAAATCAAAGCGGGTGGATCAGTCGGTAATCACGACCATAAAGGGCGAGAAGTGACCGTAGTTTTAAAAGGCAGTTTTTCTGACCAAGAAGGCCAATACTTACCCGGCGACTTCTTAGTAAAAAACGCAGGCGAAGCACATCGCCCCATTGCCAGCGAAGACGCCGATTGTATTTGTCTTTCGGTACTTGAAGCACCTGTCAAATTTACTGGCCCTATAGCCCGATTAATCAATCCTTTTTTACGCATCCATACGGCTGCCAGTTAACATTTTCCCTTGATGTTCCTCGCGGGCTTTATGCCCGCTTTTTTATAAGCGCTATTTTTATGCCATCATTAAAAAAAGCATAAAAAAACAGTCAAACACAAAGTGCTTGACTGCTCTAATAATAATAAATTTTTTATCCTTGTGAATCTTAAAAACCAGCGAAATATAGCCGGTTAATTAGCACCATCGATATTATATTGGACCTTTCGATCTCTAATATAAAGTTCCTCTCGAAGCACTGTCATTTCTCTAGGTGCCTTGATGCCTACTTTTACTTGATTACGATTAACATCGAGTACAACAACCTCAATATCATCACCGATTAAAAGCTTTTCGCCTATGCGACGCGTAAGTATTAGCATGATATTCCACTCTCCATGTTAATTATGATTACCTATCGAGAAAAAAATACTAAAAAAAACTACGCTGTAATTAAGCATAATATTATCCATATTGTTAATAAATCCATTTGTATATAAAAGATTGTTCGTGTCTAGCACATAAAGCTATAAGGTTTCGGAATGTCGGAATGTCGGAATGTCGGAAAACAACTGATGAACTTATGCGAAAAAAATTTCCATTTTACTTATAAAAATAAAAAAATTGTTAGCTATCATCTAATTAAATCGCTCACTTTTAGTCTCTTAAAACAAACAAACAAGACAAAAGCCAGTTTATTTATGACGCTTGTTCTATCATTTCGTTCAAGAAAATTCACAATAAATATACGATAAAAAAAATGCTCAATAAAAACACTGAGAAACACAAAATCGATCTAAAAATATATTTTTTAGATCGATTTTGTTTTTTTAAATCAATTAGAATACAAAGCGACGCAGGAATAAAAAACAACGCAGGAATCAAAAAACAGAGAATAAAATTCGAATAAGGTCGAAGCTAAAAATTACTTACCTAAGGTTAACTCACGTAAACGCTGAATAGCTTCTTCACGCTGAGCCAATTCTTTATTGAGCTGAACATTTTCAGCCATCACTTGATCTTTACTGGCATCAGCAGCAATCATTAGCTCAGCACTAAACCAAAGCAAACGTGCTTCGTTAGAGGCCTCACCCGTCAACGCTTGCTGGGCACGTTGATCCAATACATAAATAGCCGTTTGAGCAGCCTCTCGACTATAGGCAGGATTTTCTCTATCAAGACGTAATGCAATAATACCCCAAAGCGCATAAGCATCGGATAACAAACTGCTGTGCTCAGCCAATGCCGATTCATAGGCTTCAAAAGCACTTTGATATTGCTTAGCCGTATGCCACTCATTAGCTAAAGCCAATTTGCGTAAAACAGATTCTGTCGCTAAATCGATATCAGGCTCGCAAGCCATAGGTGAAGGAGTAGCCGCTGCAGGAGAGGTGGTATTTTGAGCCCGATTATCGATAGGACTCGCAGAATACTCAAGAGGCATTGAGGCGCAGGCCGATAGCAAGGCAATTAAGCCAACCGATACTGCAATCTGTAAGTGCTTAGCGCTCAATGTTATTCAAAACCTATTTTCTTCATTAGGTATAAACGAGGGAAATCCAAAACAGCTCGGCTTCTAAACAAGATCTTAGCATTCATTTAGAAAACGCTTACTGCATTTCCGCTTCTTCGTCGAACCATGCCATATCGCGCCAGTATCCCTATCGCGAAAAACAATACAGGGCAATTACCTGCCCCTTCATCCTTGATTAATCCTATAGTAAACGATATCCATAGGAATCTAAACGCTTTTCCCAATACATCTACGAACTTATCCTTAAGTCGCTCAATTGCTGATTCATAAAGTGAACATCTGCAATAATTTCATCTCAAACAGGCATGCTTCTATACTATTGATGTTAGTTGTTCAGCCGCATAGCTGGAAACAGTAACACGTCGCGTATTGATGGCGAATCAGTCAGCAGCATCACTAAACGGTCAATACCAATACCCTCGCCCGCTGTTGGCGGCAAACCATACTCGAGTGCCGCAATATAATCGGCATCAAAGTGCATAGCCTCAATATCACCAGCATCTTTTTCAGCCACTTGACGCTGAAAGCGCTCAGCTTGATCTTCAGCATCGTTTAATTCAGAAAAACCATTAGCAATTTCTCGGCCCGCAACAAAAAACTCAAATCGATCAGTCACAAAGGGATTATCATCATTACGACGTGCTAGCGGCGACACTTCTGTAGGATAGGCCGTAATAAACGTTGGTTCAATCAGCTTCTCTTCAACCGTTTTTTCAAATATTTCTATCTGTATCTTGCCTAAACCATAAATATCTTTAACCACAACACCAAGATTTTCTGCGACTTTTGCCGCTGATTCTCTATCGGATAAATCACTTAACGACAAATCAGGATTAAACGCCAAAATTGATTCTAATACTGTCATCCGTCTAAAGGGCTGGCCAAACTCCAAGGAATGTCCTTGGTAATCAAGCTGCGTGCGCGAAAACACATTAGTGACGACTGTTCGCAACATGGCCTCAGTTAAGTCCATCAAATCTTGATAATCAGCATAGGCCTGATAAAACTCGATCATGGTGAATTCAGGATTATGACGCGTCGATAAACCCTCATTACGAAAGTTACGGTTAATTTCAAACACGCGCTCAAAACCACCGACCACTAATCGCTTCAAATACAGCTCGGGCGCAATACGCAAATACATATCCATATCCAAGGCGTTATGATGCGTTACAAAAGGTCTCGCCGTTGCGCCACCAGGAATTGCCTGAAGCATTGGCGTTTCCACTTCCATAAATTGTCGTTCAACTAAAAACTGACGAATCTCATTAATAATGCGTGAGCGTAAAGCAAAAACATCTCGTACTTCTTTATTCATAATTAAATCAACATAGCGCTGACGATAGCGAATTTCGGTATCAGCCAAGCCATGAAATTTATCAGGCAGAGGACGTAATGATTTCGTTAATAACTGAGCATCTTCTATATAGACGTACAAATCGCCTTTACCCGATTTATGTACCGGGCCAGAAGCAGAAACAATATCGCCAATATCCCAGCTCTTAATTTTGGTCACCAACGCTTCTGGCAGTGATTTTTTATCAACATATAATTGAATTTGGCCAGAAACATCTTGCAGCACAATAAACGGACCACGTTGATTCATAATACGACCCGCAACACTGGCAGGTCGATTAAGCGCTTCTAATGTCGGTTTATCTTGCTCACCTAACTCGGCTTGCAACTCACTGGCAAGGCTATCGCGACGAAAATCATTAGGAAAAGCAACACCCGCTTCTCGAATAGTTGCCAACTTAGCACGACGCTCGGCAATTAATTTATTCTCTTCGCTGTTATTAATATTAGAAGAAGACGGTGTTGTATCTTGCTTGTCGCTCATAATGCTTGCTCTTAGTTTTACTTAAGTGAGAGTGTGAGTTTAACTTATTCTGTGTTCATTCAAGGGCTGTTTTTAAAGCCCGCTTTTAAAGCCCTTGCTTTAACGATGCTTCAATAAACTGATCAATATCGCCATCCAATACATTTTGACAGTTGCTGGTTTGCGTACCAGTACGTAAATCTTTAATGCGCTGATCATCTAAAACGTAAGATCGAATTTGACTGCCCCAGCCAATATCCGACTTACCATCTTCTAACGATTGTTTTTCAGCATTCAGTTTTTGCATTTCTAATTCATACAGCCGGGCTTTTAACATTTTCCATGCTTTATCACGGTTTTGATGCTGCGAACGCGCATCCTGACACTGAGCAACCGTGCCCGTGGGTATATGCGTTAAACGCACCGCCGAATCGGTTTTGTTAACATGCTGACCACCCGCGCCCGAGGCACGATAAGTATCCGTTCGCACATCAGAGGGATCAATATCGACTTCAATATTTTCATCGACTTCGGGAGAGACAAATATAGACGCAAAAGAAGTATGTCGGCGACTGCCAGAATCGAACGGCGATTTACGCACTAAGCGATGCACCCCCGTCTCAGTTCGCAACCAACCAAAGGCATACTCACCCTGAAACTGAATAGTCGCACTTTTAATGCCTGCAACATCACCGGCAGAGGCTTCCATTAAATCGACTTTAAAGCCCTTAGCCTCGCCCCATCGCAAATACATGCGTAGCAGCATTTCAGCCCAATCTTGTGCTTCGGTGCCGCCCGAACCCGATTGAATATCCAAAAAAGCATTATTCGGATCCATCTCGCCAGAGAACATGCGGCGAAATTCCAACACCCCCAACAAGCTTTCTAGCTCAGCAATTTCAGCATCGACAGATTCAAGCGCCTCAGCATCATCGTCTTCAATCACCATATCGAGCAAGTCTTTAGTATCGGCAATACCGATATCAAGCTTATCAATAACGCCAACGACAGCCTCTAGGGCAGCGCGTTGCTTGCCTAATTGCTGCGCTTTATCGGGATTATCCCAAACCGCAGGTTCAGCCAGCTCTAATTCGACCTCAGTCAGCGCTTCTTTTTTGTTCGCATAGTCAAAGATACCCCCTAAGGATATCGACGCGACCAAAAAGATCTTTAAGGCTGGTTTGCTGCGGATTAGTCTCTAACATTAACGTCGTTTTCTCAGTGCTTTTAATTGATCGCGAACGTTTTGACGGTAATCTAAACGGCGGCAAATCAAACAACAAAATAAAGCGCAAGATTATACTCAAATGCTCTTGCGGCCGCGAGTAATAACTGACATTAGGCCTACACTAAAGCCGATGACTGCTAATCGGAGCAATATCGAACTAATGCAACACAAATCACTTGACTCTTATGCTGCAAAATCGACAATAGAAGAACGAATAAGGGTCAGCATCAATCGCAACTTAATGATAAAAAAACAGTCTCATGCCCTTCTTACAAAACAGGCGATATTCAAGCATAACGCCTATTTTTACAGCATCTAAATATTTAATTGAGCGAGTCAAACTATGCGTGCCACCCTTAAATCGACAACTGATCTAGCCACTTTTGCCTGCGACACCCTCGTTATTCCTTTCTATGAAGACCTAAAACTCAGTAGCGATAGCCGAGCCATAGACAAAGCGAGCCAAAAGCAATTAGCCAAAATACTCGCCAGCGATGACTTTAATGGTCACTCAGGTGAGATAGTGACATTAAGAGGCATTGCCGGAACAGCAGCCAATCGAATTGTATTATGGGGCTTAGGCGACAAAGACAAACTCAACCGTCAAGCAATGGTTAAAGCCTGCGACTCACTTGCTAAAGCAGTCACCGCCTTGCCAGGCAAACATTGCGCAGTGCTAAGTAGCTTTAAAACGAATAAAGCGGTACCTACAAGCTGGGCAATTCAGCAGATCGCCGCACGCATTGCCCGCACCACTTATCTCTACACCACCACAAAGCCAAGCAAAAAGAACCCCGTTACCCTCGCTCGCGTTAGCATAGTTAATGCCGATAGCACCGCAGCTAATCGCCAAGCAATAAGCCAAGGTGTCGCTATTGGTCAAGGTATTAACATCGCCCGCGAGCTAGGCAACCTGCCCGGCAATATTTGCACGCCGAAATATCTATCTGCTCAGGCTCGCAAGCTAGCTAGGCAGCATGCCGCTATTAAAACCACCGTATTAGGTGAAAAACAAATGCAAGCGCTTAGCATGGACTCACTGCTTTCTGTGGGTCATGGCAGCGTAGAAGAATCGCAGTTAATGGTTATTAACTATCAAGGCGGCAAAAAAAGCCAAAAGCCTCATGTATTAGTGGGTAAAGGCATCACCTTTGATTCTGGTGGCATTAGCCTTAAGCCTGGCGCCCGAATGGATGAAATGAAATTTGATATGTGCGGTGCAGCCAGCGTTATCGGCACGCTTTCAGCTATCGCAGAAATGAAACTACCGTTAAATGTTATCGGTGTTATTCCTGCCGCCGAAAATATGCCATCAAGTAAGGCCACCAAACCTGGCGATGTCGTCACCAGCATGTCGGGTAAAACCATTGAAGTATTAAACACCGATGCCGAAGGTCGCTTAGTCTTATGTGATGCATTAACCTATGTAGAACGCTTTAAGCCAGAATCAGTGGTTGATATCGCCACTTTAACTGGCGCCTGCATTATGGCGTTAGGTCATCATGCGAGTGGTTTACTCAGTAACAATGACGACTTAGCCAATAGCCTATTAACTGCGGGCACCGATAGCGCCGACCGTGCATGGCAATTACCGCTTTGGGATGTCTATAAAAAACAACTCAGCTCGCCTTTTGCTGATCTTGGCAATATCGCCGCCGGTGGTGCGGGCACCATTACCGCCGCCTGCTTTTTATCAGAATTTACCGAAAACTACCGCTGGGCACATTTAGATATTGCCGGCACCGCATGGGGCCAAGCCGGTGGTAAAGGCGCTAGTGGCCGACCTGTCGGATTGCTTTGTCAGTATTTAATTTCACTAGCCGGTAAAGCAGCCGTTTAAACGTCACTCAATAAGAAGAATAAAAACCACATGACGAAAATTGATTTTTATATTACCAACATCAACACCCTTGATGATTATTGGAACTTTGCTTGCCGACTAACAGAAAAAGCCTTTCGCAAGCAGTGTGATGTATACCTTCACACTGCTAACGAAGAACATATGGCAGCGGTAGATAAACTATTATGGACCTTTAGGCCCAATAGTTTTTTACCGCATAGCTCTGAAATCAATTCTGAAATCAATTCTGAAATCAGTTCTGAAATGACCGGCAAAGAAAGTGAAGACAATAGCAAGACCGATAGCGCAGCATCAGCAACGGGCGAGATTTTAGTCGCCTGTTCTGGTGATCCGCGTGATCATCATGATGTATTAGTCAATTTAACCGAGCAGACTCCCGAATGCTTTAGCCGCTTTACCCGTGTCGCCGAAGTAGTTATGGGCACCGATGAAGCAAAAGCAAAATCTCGTCAACGCTATAAATACTATCGCGACCGAGGCTACCCGCTAGAAGTGCATAATCTTTAGCCACAAAAATTATGCTCCAGTAATAAACGCTTATTATCGGCAAGCAGGCGCCTGGTTTTCTAGACCTTTTTGAAATGATTAGCGACCCTACTCACTTAGCATACAAATTAAGTGCAGCTTGTCATTTTTTTAATTCAGCAGCGCAAATGTAAAATATTCAATTATGCGTAAGCTATTACGCAACCTCTTACATAATAAGCAGTCAATCTATTTATCATTTTTAGATTGGAGCTACTATCTTGTCCTCGTCCTCAGCAGCACATGGCAACAAAATACACACCGAAACATTAATCTATGCTGCGAGAGAGCTTGCACTCGCCACCAGACTGAAACGACTAAGCGAGCACTTATACAACACCGTAGACGATATTTATCAAGAATTAGGCTGTGAAATAGAAAGCCGATGGTTTCCCGTTGTCTTTTTATTGAGCCAAAACAGCCCCATGGGTATTAGTGAAATTGCAGGGCACCTAAACCATACACACCCTGCTATTAGTCAGATAAGCCGAATGCTTGAAGAGCATAAATGGATAGAGAGCATTCCAGACCAAAGTGATTCAAGGCGAAGGCTGCTCCAATTATCGGCTTATGGCAAAGAACAAGTTGAAACATTAAAGCCTGTTTGGCAAGCTATTTCTGCTGGTGTTAACCAGTTGATGTTGAACAGTAATGTCGATTTACTGGATTCCATTTCACGCATTGAAAACGAACTCTCTCACTTCTCACTCAGTCACGACGTTGTACGTAGAATACGATTAAAAGACCGCGCAAAAATCAAAATCATCGATTTTGACCCTAAATATGCCAGTGAATTTAAGCGCTTAAACTATGAATGGCTTGAACGGTTTTTTGAAGTTGAGCCGCATGACGATGAAGTACTCTCTAACCCACAAAGGCATATCATCAAACCCGGCGGACATATCTTTTTTGCCTTATTAGAAAAAAAAGTAGTAGGCACCTGCGCATTAATTCCTGATGGCAGACAATACGAGCTGTCAAAAATGGCTGTAACGAACAATTGTCGTGGGCTAGGAATAGGCGAAAAACTAGCGAAACACGCTATTTCTGTCTTTAAAAAATCAATAAAAAAATCGATGTATTTGGAATCTAACCATCGTCTTAAGCCAGCACTTCAATTATACGAAAAGCTTGGATTTGAGCATTGCGAAAACCCATCAGGGAAAAGACATTATGATCGCGCCGATGTCTATATGGTATTCAAGGGATAATGATGGTGATTGACGCTCTAGGCAGTGCAGCCCTAATACTTAATTTATTGTCCATGAATATGACGTCAATGCTATTACTTCGATGGTTCTCATTAACCGGCAATATACTCTTCACCTGCTACGGATTGCTACTAAATGCGACACCCATCGTTATTGGATGCTCTGTCGCAGTTGCCATCCATAGCTACCATTTACTTAAAATATACTATCAACAGTATCACTCAACAAACACGACAGACTAGAAAGCTCTGTAAACAAAGCACAGACCCACCAACTAAGGCCATTCTCAGCTAACACCCTTAAGCAATCTAGGTTAGAATTCCTCGTTTAATTGCATGAGTCCGCGGCTCCTAAACAATAAGGCCGCGCTTTCAACTATAGAGTCAGATTATTTACCATGGATAAAACGTTTCAACCGCAAGACATCGAGCAGCGCTGGTATAAACGCTGGGAAGAAAAAGGCTATTTTGAGCCCGATATGAATACTGAAGGCAAAGATCCCTTCTGTATCATGATTCCACCGCCCAATGTCACTGGCAGCCTACATATGGGCCACGCCTTTCAACATACGATTATGGATGCACTGACTCGCTACCAACGTATGAATGAAAAAACCACCTTATGGCAAGTCGGTACTGATCATGCCGGTATCGCTACGCAAATGGTGGTTGAAAGAAAACTCGCCGCCGAAAGCAATCAAACACGCCACGATTTAGGCCGCGATGCCTTTATTGATAAAATCTGGGAATGGAAGGAATCATCAGGCGGCACCATTACCCAGCAGATGCGAAGACTCGGTAACTCAGTCGACTGGCCTACCGAACGCTTTACCATGGACGATGGCTTTTACGCCGCCGTACAAGAAGCCTTTATTCAGTTACATGAACAAAAACTCATTTATCGTGGTAAACGCCTCGTTAACTGGGATCCCAAATTACAGACTGCTATTTCTGATCTTGAAGTTGAAAATAAAGATGTGAAAGGCAGCATGTGGCATTTACGCTACCCATTAGCCGATGGCGCGCTAACCGCCGATGGCAAAGACTATTTAGTAGTTGCCACCACTCGCCCAGAAACGTTATTGGGCGATAGCGGCGTTGCCGTCAATCCTAATGATCCACGCTATCAAGACCTTATTGGCAAACATATATTGCTACCGTTAGTGAATCGTCGCATTCCGATTGTTGGCGATGACCATGCCGATATGGAAAAAGGCACAGGCTGCGTCAAAATCACCCCCGCTCATGATTTCAATGACTATGAAGTCGGCAAACGCAATCAGCTCGCGTTAATTAATATCCTTACCCGCGATGGCGCCATTCGCAGCATAGCCGAAGTGTTCGACAGCGAAGGTAAAGTATCCGAGCAATATGATGGCAGCCTGCCAGAAAGTTATGCCGGACTCGATCGCTTTGCCGCGAGAAAAGCTGTGCTTGCCGATATCGAAGCACTTGGCCTACTCGACGAAATCAAACCGCATGATTTATCCGTGCCTTATGGCGACCGCAGCAATGTTGTTATAGAACCGATGCTTACCGATCAATGGTATGTCGACGCAAAAACCTTGGCCAAACCGGCTATTGAAGCAGTAGAAAATGGCTCGGTTGAATTTGTGCCTAAGCAATATGAAAACATGTACTTTTCATGGATGCGTGATATTCAAGACTGGTGTATCTCACGCCAACTTTGGTGGGGACACCGCATACCTGCTTGGTATGACCAACAAGGCAATGTTTATGTGGGCCGTGACGAAGCCGATGTTAGACAAAAACATGCGCTCTCTAACGATATAACGCTATCTCAAGATAACGACGTACTCGATACATGGTTCAGCTCTGCACTTTGGAGCTTTGCGACATTGGGCTGGCCTGAAACCACAGAACGCTTAAAATTATTCCACCCTACCAGCGTATTAGTCACCGGCTTTGACATTATTTTCTTTTGGGTTGCCCGAATGATGATGATGACTATGCACTTTATGAAAGACGACGACGGTAAACCACAAGTGCCGTTTAAAACCGTTTATGTCACCGGACTGATTCGAGATGAGCAAGGGCAGAAAATGTCTAAATCTAAGGGTAATGTGCTTGACCCCTTAGATATGATTGACGGCATTTCGCTAGACGACTTACTCGCCAAGCGAACTGGCAATATGATGCAGCCAAAGCAGCAAGAAAAAATTGGCAAGCGCACGCAAAAAGAATTTCCCGAAGGCATAGCCGCCCACGGTACCGATGCATTACGATTCACTTTAGCCGCCCTCGCCTCTACTGGCAGAGATATTAACTGGGATATGAATCGCCTAGAAGGCTACCGAAACTTTTGTAATAAAATATGGAATGCCGCTCGCTATGTCTTAATGAATATCGAAGATAAAAACTGCGGAGAAAACGCTACCGAATCTGACTATGCATTATCGTTAGCCGACCGCTGGATTATTAGCAAGCTACAACATGCCGAAACGGATATTCGCAAACACTTTGACGAATACCGTTTTGACCTCGCTAGCCAAGCGCTCTATGACTTTATTTGGAATGAATACTGCGATTGGTATCTTGAATTATCAAAAGCATTGCTGACCGATGAAAATGCAAGCGAAGCCCAACAAATAGGCACACGCCGCACATTAGTTCGCGTGTTAGAAACTATTTTGCGTTTAGCCCACCCTATTATGCCGTATATCACTGAAGAAATTTGGCAAACGGTTGCCCCTTATGCCGGCATTAAAGACCAAGGTGATAAACACAGCATTATGTTGCAAGCCTACCCGCTAGCCGATGCCAGCAAAGTTGATCAGTCTGCCCTAGATGATATTGAATGGATAAAAGCAGTGATTGTTGCCGTGCGTAATATTCGCGGCGAAATGAACATATCACCCGCAAAAGCCTTACCGATATTCTTTAGCCACGGCAGCGAAAAAGATAAAACCCGACTAGCCAACGGTCAGCCGCTGATTCAAACATTAGCCAAAGTAGAAAGTATTACTTGGTTAGAAGCTAACGATGAAGCGCCAGCCGCAGCTACACAATTAGTGGGCGAGCTAGAAATCATGGTGCCATTAGCAGGCTTTATTGATAAAGATGCAGAGATTGCACGACTGAATAAAGAAATTGCCAAGCTCGATAAAGAAGTGGGCCGCTTAAGTGGCAAGCTTAATAACAAGGGCTTTACTGATAAAGCACCCGACGAAGTGGTTGCCAAAGAGCAGCAAAAATTGGCGGAAGCCAACGATGCCAAACAACGCTTAGAAAATCAGAAACAGCAGCTCGATGAACTCTAATGAGCGCGTTAACCTAGATCGAGAACATCAATAGTATTCTCGTCTAGCACGCCTAACGAGCGATCAATGGCGAGATTTTTAAAATCAAACAGCTCGCCATCGGCGAGTTGCGAAGGTGCAACATTACTAATAGCACCAAAAATACTTTCAATACGGCCTGGGTATTGTTTTTGCCAGCCATTAAGCATGGCTTTAATCGACTGACGCTGTAAATTTTCTTGTGAGCCACATAAATTACAAGGAATAATCGGAAACGCCTTATGCTCTGCATAGCGAATTAAATCGCTTTCCTTACAATAAGCCAACGGACGAATCACCACGTTGCGTTTATCATCACTGAGTAACTTAGGCGGCATAGCTTTAAGCGCCCCACCGTAAAACATATTTAAAAATAGCGTTTCAATAATATCGTCGCGATGATGCCCTAGCGCAATTTTATTAGCGCCAATTTCTTCAGCAAAGCCATATAAATTACCGCGTCGCAAACGCGAGCAAAGGCCGCAAGTTGTCTTGCCTTCAGGAATAACAGACTTAACAATACTATAAGTATCTTTTTCTAAAATATGAAACGGCACACCCAGTTCAGTTAAATAAGCAGGCAACACCTCTTCTGGATAGCCCGGTTGTTTTTGATCGAGATTAACCGCAATCAACTCAAACTTAATGGGCGCACTGCGCTGCAAATTCAATAAAATATCGAGCATCGCGTAAGAATCTTTACCACCAGACAAGCAAACCATAACCTTATCGCCGTCTTCTATCATGGCGAAGTCATCGATAGCACGACCCACATTACGACGTAAACGCTTATGCAGCTTATTAAACTCAACGCGCGAGCGAGGGGTTAAGCCCTCAATACGATCTTGCGCAGGGCTTTCCGACCCAGCATTCGGCTTTGAATTTGCCTCAGCATTGGGATCCAATACAGAAACATTGGAGGATTGAGCCGACGATAAAAAAGGCGTATTTTTCTCTAACATAAGTGATTATCTATGAATATTTCTACAATGGAGCCTTGGATGGCCGGCATTGTAAGGGATTTATCGTCAAATCCCAAAAGAGAGTACAAAAGCAAACGTAATATATGCTGAGTTTGGCGCGAAATCGTATAGCTTTTCGCGCAGACCGCGCATAAAATGCCGCCTGCAATATAAAGTGCGCATCTATTATTTATTGATCACAGGAAATTGAACATGAAACCAGCAGTCAGAGTTACCGTTACCGGCGCCGCCGGCCAAATCAGTTATGGCCTTCTTTTTCGCATAGCTTCTGGCGCTATGTTGGGTGAAGATCAACCCATCATTCTACAGCTGCTTGAAATCACACCCGCTATGGACGCGCTTAAAGGCGTAGCGATGGAATTAGATGATTGTGCATTCCCTTTATTAGAGAACATTGTTTGTACTGATGATGCCAATGTCGCGTTTAAAGATACCGATTTCGCCCTACTTGTTGGTGCACGCCCTCGCGGCCCCGGTATGGAACGCAAAGACTTGCTAGAAGCCAATGCCGCAATATTCTCTGCGCAAGGTAAAGCCATTAATGCGGTTGCTAGCCGAGGCATTAAAGTCTTAGTGGTTGGTAACCCAGCCAATACTAACGCGCTTATTGCACAGCGTAATGCACCGGATATTGATCCACGCAACTTTACTGCCATGACACGCCTTGATCATAACCGTGCAATGACACAGTTAGCTCAAAAAACCGGCAATGCAGTAACAGCTGTAACGCATATGACGATATGGGGTAATCACTCAGCGACTCAGTATCCTGATTTATTCCACGCTAAAGTGAATGGTGAAGCAGCAACAACGTTAATTGATCAAACTTGGTATAAAGAAACGTTTATTCCTGAAGTTCAGCAACGCGGTGCGGCGATTATTGCGGCACGTGGTGCATCGAGTGCGGCGTCGGCAGCCAATGCGGCTATTGACCATATGCGTACTTGGGCATTGGGTAGCGCGGCTAATGATTGGGTAAGCATGGGTATTTACAGTGATGGCAGTTACGGTATTGCTGAGGGTTTAATTTATTCTTTCCCTGTCACTTGTAGTAATGGTGATTGGACTATTGTGCAAGGGCTTGAGATTGATGCGTTTAGCCAAGAGAAAATGGATGCGACTGAGAAAGAGTTAACTGAAGAGCGTGATGCGGTTCAGCATTTGCTTCCTTAGGTTTTAGTTGTGTTTGAATATGAGCGGGTTGCGATTTTCGTAATCCGCTTTTTTTTGTGCTTTTTTAAGTGCATAGATGGAGAGTTTTGAATTTTTTAGCGTTTTAAGTTCAAGGTCGTCGGGGGTGGCCCGACAGTCGAAGTCCGGCTCTTTAAACGTTATCTAAAAGTGTTTTTATATGCTGATTGTTTTCTTTTTTTGTTTGAGTTTTAAAGTCAAGGTCGTCGGGGGTGGCCCGACACGCCAGTCACTTTTCTTTACTTGTGTAAAGAAAAGTAACCAAAAGAAAGCACACAATCTGACGAAGATTGACCCCGAT
>ENA-OQVM01000238-OQVM01000238.1-marine-metagenome-genome-assembly--contig:-NODE-238-length-92861-cov-3.759463_pt1 | contig 92861 bp, 84 predicted proteins | sample MGYA00237776_ERZ505498 | MGnify/ENA primary metagenome ERZ505498 (study PRJEB26159, sample SAMN06265151) | marine metagenome | isolation source: Helgoland LTER site | place: Germany:Helgoland, sampling... | reverse complement strand
AGGTCTAGGCTGCTGCCAAGGCGGTAATCTGGTCCCAAACCGCATCGGCGACCTCAACGGGGTCTTGGATTACCTTGTTCTGACCCGGCATACGTCCTTCGGGGTCGGCATTGGCAGCATCGGCAAGGGCGGACAACCGCGCTCCGAAATCAGGTGAGGCAGACGGGTCTATGATGATATAGTATTGGCCCAGATCATGCGGTGCGCCCTCGGGTGATTTAAGCGGTTTGACGTCTTTGGACAGCACACCGCCGGTCATGCCTGCGGCCAAAATCTCTGCCATCAAGCCAAAACCCCAACCCTTGTAGCCGCCCATGGAGATCAGCGACCCTGCAATGGCTGCCGCCGGGTCGGTCGTCGGATTTCCGTCTGCGTCCACGGCCCAACCTTCGGGGATTTGCGTGCCTGCGGCCTTTGCCATCGTGATTTTGCCAAGTGCCACGGTTGTGGTGGACTGGTCGAATTGCATCGCGATGCCGCCCTGCCCGTCCGGCACCGAAAATGCGATAGGATTGGTGCCGATCACGCGGGTTTTGCCCCCCGGTGCGGCCACAATGGGTGAGGCGTTGGTAAAGCCGATGCCGATCAGTCCAGCGGCTGCAATCTGTTCGGTGAAATACCCCAGCGACGTGCAGGTATGCGCATGCCCCACCGCAAGGGTCGCCACACCGGATTGACGCGCAGCGTCCAGTGCAACGGTCAATCCATAGGCAAAGGCGGGTTGGGCAAAGCCGAACTGCGCATCTACATGAACTACAGCCGCGCGGGGCGCGGTAACATGCGGGGTCACATCGCCTTTGACGCGGCCCGTGCGCAGTTGCTGGCAATAGCTTTCAACGTAATAAAGCCCGCAGATCTTGTTACCGACAGATTCGGCGGCAGCGACCGCGCGGGCAACTTCTGCGGCAGGAAAGGCATCTGCGCCATGGGCCCGCAGCGCCACGGCGACCGTTTCCTCGATAACCTTGAGAGAAACCTGAACCATATTCGCGCCTTTTCATTGCCCGCCCCATTCGGGCTGACGTTCAATGGAACAAAGGTTAACTAAGGCGTCAAGCGGTAGTTGCCCTAAACCGGCACAAGCTGGCCTGCATCAAGGCGAATTTGGCGATCCATGCGCGCGGCAAGATCAAGGTTATGGGTCGCGATCAGCGCCGACAGACCGGTGCCGCGCACAAGGTCCATCAGCGCGCCAAAGACCTGATCGGAGGTGGCGGGGTCAAGGTTGCCCGTCGGCTCATCCGCCAGCAAAAGACGTGGACCATTCGCCAAGGCCCGGCAGAACGCGACACGCTGCTGTTCGCCCCCCGACAATGCCGCAGGGCGGTGATCGGCGCGCCCGTCAATACCGACGCGGGTCAGCAGATCATGGGCGCGGGCTTCGGCGGCGTGTTGCGATGTGCCGTTCGCAAGTTGCGGCAGAACGATGTTCTCCAGTGCGCTGAATTCAGGCAGCAAATGGTGGAACTGATAGATAAAGCCCACCTCGCCGCGCCGTGTGCGGGTACGCAGGCGGTCGGATTGGCCGGTCATGTCCGCGCCTGCAATTGCGACCTGCCCGGCGTCAGGTGTGTCCAGCAGCCCCGCGATGTGCAGCAACGTGGATTTGCCCGCACCTGACGGTGCGACAAGCGCCACGACTTCGCCCGCCGCAATGGTCAGGTCGATGCCACGCAAAACAGTGATTTCATTGGGCTGGCATGCGTTATAGGCCTTGGTGATGCCGGTCAGGGTCAGGATTGCATCACTCATAGCGCAGCGCCTCCACCGGGTTCATCCGCGCGGCACGGCGGGCGGGAAAGATCGTGACAATGAACGACAACCCCAAAGACAGTCCCACCGCAGACATGACATCGGCAAATTGCAGCTTTGCGGGCAGGAAATAGATCCCCCTGATCGAAGCGTCCCATGCGCTGCCGCCAGAAAGATAATTCACGAACCCAAAAATCTGATCGACGTAAAGCGCAAAGAGGCAGCCCAAAACAACGCCAAGTGCAGTGCCAATCAGCCCCGTGAACGCCCCGCAGATGAAAAATATCCGCAGGATCGACCCTTCGGTCAGGCCCATAGTGCGCAAAATGCCAATATCGCGGCCTTTGTTTTTGACCAGCATGATCAACCCCGACACGATGTTCATTGCCGCGATCAAAACCAGCACTGACATGATCACAAACATCACCCGATCCTCTATATCAAGCGCGCTGAGGAACGAGCCCGACGCATCCCGCCACGTCCAGATTTGCGAGGCCGGACCCGCCGCTTGCAACAGTTGATTGGACAGCTTGTCGACGGCTTCGGGATCTTCAACCATCACTTCAATTTCGGTCGCTAACCCCTCACGATTAAAGAAAGATTGCGCATGATCAAGCGGCATATAGGCGCGCGTTCTGTCGATGTCATAGCGCCCCGCCTGAAAGATATAGACAACCTCGTACCCGTTCACCCGCGGGCTGGTGCCAAAGGCGGTTTTCACCCCATTGGGCGAGATCAGCTTGATGGTGTCGCCGACGCCCACACCAAGGGTATTCGCCACGCCGATGCCAAGAGCGATGCCCTGATCGAACCGCTCAATATCGCCGCGCGCCTGATCGGACCCTGCAACACGGGGGATGGTCTTTAGATCATTCAGCGCAATGCCGTAAACCTCGACGCCTGCATTCGATTGCCCCTTGTTCGCCATCACCTGCTGACGCACCAAAGGCGCGGCGCGGGTCACGCCCGGCACGGCAGCGATCCGTGTGGCCAAATCCTCATAGTCGGCGATGTTGCGGTCGATCTGACCGTTGGCGGCGACTTCTCCAAACTGGTAGACCGTCACATGGGCGTTGGCCCCCAGAATGGTATCGACAAATTCTGCCCGAAAACCAGCGCGCACTGACAGCGTGGCGATCAACGCAAACACTGCCAGCGTAATGCCAATCAGGCTGATCCACGTCATCACGCTGACACCGCCTTCGGCACGGCGCGCGCGCAGGTAGCGCCATGCGATCATCCACTCGAACGGGGCAAAGGGGGCGGTTGAAGTCGCTTGGGCCATAAAGTCTGTCCTTGGGGGTCGCGCGCAACGTGATGCTTTGGCCTGACCGGGTCAAGCGGCCTTTCGACGCCACGGCCAGCGCAGCAGACGCAACACGGCACCCAGCACTCCACCGCCGACGACAAACCCCACCGCGGCAAAGATACCGCCTGCGAAATTCAGCGGCAGCGCGGGTTGATAGACCGCCCAAGCGGCACTGGCGATCTGCGGGTCAGTGATGCGGGGCAGATGATAGGCACGCATGAACGGTCCGTGCCCCTGGAGCGTGTCCAAATCAACGCTAAGCCGTTCAAACCGCGCGATTGTTGCGGTCATATCGCTGCGGCGACGGTCCAGAAAAGCGGTGCCTTGCATCTGCGCCAGTGCGGCCTGCCGGTCCAGTCCCACTGCCTGCGCCGAGGCGTCAAAATCCGCGACCACTTCCCCCAGCGCATCGACGGCACCGCCTAGGCGTTGGATATATTGCTGTGAAAACTCCGGGAATTGCGAGGTCGTCGCGGCACCGGCCAGACCACCCGCGAGTGCAAGGGCACGTAAGATCATGGGAACACCGCTTTGCTCAAGGCGCGGTCCAATGCGATCCTTTGGTCCGCTGACGTACAGATGTTAAATCCCGCGACAACGCTCCAGTCATCCATCCACATCACTGCATATGCCCCTATGTTCAGGCGCAACGGAAAGCACAGCGCGCCAAAATGCCAAAAGTTGTAGCGGGCGCCAGAGGGCCGTTGCAACATCCCCATGCCGTAATCCGCACCCCCCTCGATCACAGCACGAGGCCACTGCGGAACCCGCGCACCGATGATGCTCTGCGGGCCGTATGCGTACCAATGAAACCGAGCGTAATCCTGCGCCGACATCTGCCACCCGCCGTACGGCAGGTATGTACCGGTGACCGCAGACGGCGTCGCAGTGGTGAGACCCGCAGGAATGATGACCGCATCCTTGCAATAGCTTACATAGCTTTCGCCCGTTTCAGCGGCGATCATTTCACCCAAGATGGCGTAGTTTTCGTTGTTATAGAGGTATTTCCCCGACCGTCCGCTTTGCGCGGGCCGATTGAGTGCAATCTGGGTTGTGAGCGCGGCGGTGCTGTCTGCGCTGCCAAATTGAAAGTACATCAGCGCTTGCGTCCGGTCAGGGCCAATGCCGGAACCATGCGTCAACAGTTGCGCAACGGTGATGCCCGCCGGTCCAATTTTCAACACTTCGGCGCTGGTCGTCTCAAGCGTCCAAACGCCCGCATCAATCAAGGTTGCCGCGCAAACAGCCGTGATGGATTTGCTCAAGCTGGCCAGTTCAATCGGAGCGTCCACCTGCCGGTTCAGCGCGACTTGCGCCACCTGCTGTCCCCGCTGACTGACGACCATAACGGCTTCGGACACGCCATTTTCGGCCACCCATCCCCGAAACGCGGTCTCAAGCCGTGCAGGCACATCGCCCAGCGCGGGCGATGTGGTTAGTAAAACGCTAAAGATGAACGCGCGGATCAACTGTACTGCCTCCATTGACCGAGTGGTCAGCGTCCCTGTTCAGGCAATCCCTGCATAGATCTGCGCCAGCTTTGCAATTGCCGCTTCTGGTGGCATCTCTTCGCTCTCGCCGGTTTTGCGCGAGGTCAGTTCAACCACACCGTTTTTCAGGCCACGTGGCCCTACCGTGATGCGCCATGGCAGACCGATCAAGTCCATGGTGGCGAACTTGCCGCCTGCACGCTCGTTACGGTCGTCATAAAGCGGCTCAAGGCCCAGCGCGGTAATGGAGCTATAGAGCGCCTCGCAAGCGGCGTCTGCTTCCGCGTCGCCCTGTTTCAGGTTCACGATACCCGCGTGAAAGGGTGTCACGCCCTCGGGCCAGATGATGCCGTTGTCATCATGGCTGGCCTCGATGATCGCGCCCAGCAAGCGGCTGACGCCGATGCCGTGGCTGCCCATGTGGACGGGTGTGGGTTTGCCGTCGGGGCCTTGGACGGTGGCGCCCATCGCCTCTGAATACTTGGTGCCAAAGTAGAAGATTTGCCCGACTTCGATGCCGCGTGCGGTGCGGCGGCGCTCTTCTGGGACGGCGTTGAACAGGGCCTCGTCATGGGTCTCGTCCGTGCGGGCGTATTTGGTGGTGAATTCTTCCATCACTGCCGCGCAATCCTCGACGCTGTCATAATTGATCTCGCGGTCACCAAAGTTAAGGTCGGTGACGGCTGAATCATAAAACACTTCGGATTCGCCCGTTTCGGCCAGTACGAGAAACTCGTGCGTGTCATCGCCGCCGATGGGGCCAGAGTCAGCACGCATCGGGATCGCTTGCAGACCCATCCGCTCATACGTGCGCAGATAGCTGACCAGATGACGGTTGTAGGCGTGCAGCGCGTCCTCTTTGGTCAGGTCAAAGTTATAGCCGTCCTTCATCAAAAACTCGCGGCCCCGCATCACACCAAAGCGCGGGCGGATCTCGTCGCGGAATTTCCACTGGATCTGATACATGGTCAGCGGCAGGTCTTTGTAGCTGCTGACATGGGCGCGGAAAATGTCCGTGATCAACTCTTCGGCGGTCGGCGTGAACAGCATGTCGCGCCCGCCGCGGTCCTTGATCCGCAGCATTTCATCGCCGTAGGCGTCATAACGCCCGCTTTCGCGCCACAGGTCCGCCGATTGGATCGTGGGCATCAGCATCGCCATATGGCCCGCGCGCGCCTGTTCCTGATGCACGATGTTCTCAAGCTTGCGCAACACTTTGAAGCCGATCGGCAGCCATGAATAGATGCCTGCGCTGGATTGCTTGATCATCCCCGCGCGCAACATCAGGCGGTGGCTGACAATCTGCGCCTCACTGGGGTTTTCTTTCAGCACGGGCAGGAAATAACGGCTCATACGCATGGGGGCGCTCCATCTTGAAAATCTTGGTCGTGCCTTGAGTATGCCAAGTGCGGCTGACCCGCAATCGCCTTGCGCAAGGCGAGGGCACACCGCGGCCGCCATTGTTTTTAGAAATAACGCGCTACGTTTTTTGGTCCGGCCTTGAATACGGCTCGACCGCTCGCAAAAGACAGTTCCTTACAGACGAGACCTAATATGAACCGATCCGACACCCTTCACCCCGCCGCAACCGCATACGCAAAGGAAGTCGCTGACGGCACCCTGTCGCGCCGCGAATTCATGACACGTGCCACATCGCTTGGTCTGACGGCAGGCGCCGCCTATTCATTGATCGGGCTTGCACAGCCCGCGCAGGCCGCGGCGCATGCGCAAACGGGCGGCACTCTTCGTATCCAGAGCAGCGTCAAGGCGTTAAAGGATCCGCGTACCTATGATTGGCCGCAGATGTCGAATTACACGCGCGGCTGGTTGGAATATCTCGTGGAATACCAGACCGATGGCTCGTTCAAGCCCGCTTTGCTGGAAAGCTGGGAGATAAACGATGACGCGACAGAATACACTTTGACAGTGCGGGACGGCGTGACGTGGAACAACGGCGATGCCTTTACTGCCGCTGATGTCGCGATGAATATCGAACGCTGGTGTGACAAGGGCGTCGAGGGCAATTCAATGGCTTCACGCATGGCCTCGCTGGTGGATGACACCACAGGCAAGGCGCGCACCGGGGCCATCACGGCGACCGACGACCGCACCGTCAAACTGGTGCTGAATTCCGCCGACATCACGCTGATCGCAGGCTTTTCAGATTACCCCGCAGCCATCGTACACAGTTCTGCAACCGGCGACCCGCTGGAGAACCCGATCGGAACCGGCCCTTACCTGCCTGCAGAATTCGAGGTCGGTATCAAGGCAGTGCTGGTGCGCAACGACAACCACACATGGTGGGGCAAAGGGGCATATCTGGACCGGATCGAATACATCGACTACGGGACTGAACAATCCGCGACCTTTTCTGCGGTCGAAGCAGACGAAGTCGATATGATCTACGAATCCTTGGGCGATTACATCACGCTGTTTGATGACCTCGGTTGGGAAAAATCCGAAGCCGTCACAGCCAACACCGTCTGTATCCGCCCCAACCAGCAGGCCGAAGTGAACGGCATGAAGCCCTACAGCGATGTGCGCGTGCGCCGGGCTTTGGCAATGGCCGTGAACAATGCGATCTGCCTTGAACTGGGATTCAACAACAACGGCACCGTGGCAGAAAACCACCACGTGTCCCCCCTGCACCCTGAATACGCGGAATTGCCTGCAATCACTTATGATCCTGCGGCTGCCAAAGCGTTGATGGATGAGGCGGGTATGGGCGATTTCGAGCATGAGTTGATTTCCATCGACGACACATGGCGCAAGAACACCACCGACAGTGTGGCAGCACAGCTGCGCGATGCCGGTATCAACGTCAAACGGACCATTCTGCCCGGCGCGACCTTCTGGAACGATTGGGTCGGTTATCCATTCTCGTCCACCGACTGGGCCCAGCGCCCGTTGGGTGTGCAGGTTCTGGCACTGGCCTACAAATCAGGCGCGGCATGGAACGAATCCGCTTTTGCCAATGCCGAATTTGACGGGCTGCTGACCGAAGCGTTGGCAATTGCGGATGCAGACGCACGCCGCGAAGTCAGTGCAAAACTGCAAAAGCTGATGCAGGATGAGGGCGTGGTAATACAACCGTACTGGCGTTCGATCTATCGTCACTACAAGCCCAGTGTTGTTGGCGCGGAAATGCATCCGGCGTTCGAGATCCATGTCTCCAAGCTTGGCTTTGCGGCCTGATATAACGACCGGTGGCACGCCTGTATCAGGGCGTGCCACCATCAGCATCGGGTTCGGGCGGGTTTACCCCGCTGCCCGCTTCGCGAGCGCCACTGCCACTTGGGTCGCCAACGCCATATCCTGCACCGATATCCATTCAAGCGGTCCGTGGATTTCCTGCATCCCGGTAAACACATTCGGGCAAGGCACGCCCATCTCTGTTAGCCGTGACCCGTCTGTCCCGCCCCTGATCGGCACAGACACCGGCGTCAGACCCACATCGGCCACAGCAGCACGCACCAGATCAACCGGGCTCATGTCCTTTTCCAGCCAATAGCGCATGTTGCGGTATTGCGGTGCAATTTCGCAGATGATCTGGGCACGCGGCTCAGTCTTGCCTACGACGTCGCAAATCTGACGCAACAATGCGCCTTTGGCCTCCAGCCCTTCCATCTCGAAATCCCGGATGATCAGTGTAACTTCTGCTTCGGTTGACCCACCATGTATCTCGCTGATGTGAATGAACCCCTCGGTCCCCTCTGTCGTATCGGGTGTCATGGTCACTTGTGGCAGCATCATCACGATCTTGGACACCAGATGTAGCGCGTTGACCATCTTGTCCTTGGCAAAGCCGGGATGTGCGGACACGCCAGTTACCGTTATTTTGGCCCCATCCGCCGAAAAGGTTTCGAACTCGATCTCGCCGGGTTTGCCGCCATCGAACGTATAGGCAAACTCCACCCCCAGATCGGCGGGCAAGCGCGGATCGACACCGCGCCCAATCTCTTCGTCGGGGGTAAAGGCCAGACGGATCGTGGGCCGCATGATTTCAGGATTGCCCAGCAGATGACGCGCAGCGGTCATCGCAATCGCCACACCGGCCTTGTCATCGCCCCCCAACAGAGTGGTGCCGGACGCGGTGATGATATCCTCGCCTGCCTTACCCGCCAGATGCGGCGAGTTTTCGGGCGACAGCAGCAGATCAGGCGCATCCGCAAAAGTGATGTCACCGCCATTATAGCCCCGATGGACCACAGGTTTCACGCCTTTGGCATTGAACTGCGGCGCGGTGTCAACATGGGCAAGCCATCCAATCATCGGACCCTTTGCGGTGCCAGGGACCGTAGCCAACACCACCCCGTAATCGGTCAGTTTCACATCGCTTGCGCCCATTGCCTCTAGCTCCTGCACCAGCAGGTTGGACATATTCAACTGAATGGCCGTGCTGGGCTGACTGGCTGATGTGGCATCACTTTGGCTGTCGATGGCAGCATAGCGCACAAGCCGTTCTTCCAGTTCGCTGTCAAACATCCGTGTCATGATCTACCCCTTGCCCTTGTCATCCGCGCTGCCGCGCATTTACCACCATGACGCCGTGCAGCGCGGATGAAGTCAAGCAGCAGTGCATGCGGATTTCTGCGTAGCGCAATAGCAGTTACCGCCCTGCCCCTTGAAACATCGCACCCTTTGCGCAATGTGAAAGGAAAGCGTAATCCGGAGATCACCATGGCCCTGCCCATCCGCGACCAACTGAAATACTGGGGCGTTGCCGCTGTCGTACTGATGGTGGCGCTGTGGTTCATCGGCGATGTCCTGTTGCCTTTTGTGCTGGGCAGCGCGATTGCCTACTTCCTTGATCCCGTCGCCGACAGGCTGGAGCGCATGGGGTTAAGCCGCGCAATGGCGACTGCCGTGATCACGGTGATTGCGATTTTGATCTTTGTCATCATGGCGTTGCTTGTGGTGCCGACGCTGGTCAACCAGACACTGAGCCTTATCGAGATCGCGCCCGACCTGTTCCAACGGTTCTATGCTTTTTTGATTGAACGTTTCCCCTCCATTCTTGATCAAAGCTCAACACTTGGCAGTTCGATCAATGCGATTGGCGTCGCCATTCAGGAACGCGGCGGACAGTTCCTGCAATCCGCACTGGCGTCCTTTGCGTCCATCATCAACATTATCGTTCTTTTTGTGATCGTGCCGGTTGTCGCGGTCTATATGCTGCTGGACTGGGACCGGATGACAGCAGCCGTTGACCGCCTGTTGCCCCGCGATCATGCCCCTACGATCCGGCAGCTTGCGCGCGACATTGACCGCACGCTGGCGTCATTTGTCCGCGGGATGGGCACGGTCTGTCTGATCCTTGGCACGTATTATGCCATCGCGTTGATGATTGTGGGGCTGCAATTTGGCCTTGTCGTCGGGTTTATTGCCGGGCTTGTGACCTTTATCCCCTATCTCGGCGCGCTGTTGGGCGGCGCGCTGGCGATCGGGCTGGCGCTGTTTCAATTCTGGGGGGACTGGGTGTCTATCGGGCTGGTCGCAGGTATATTTGTGCTTGGCCAGGTGGCCGAAGGGAATTTCCTGACACCCAAACTGGTCGGCAATTCCGTGGGCCTGCATCCTGTCTGGCTGATCCTGTCGCTATCTGTGTTCGGCACACTTTTTGGTTTTGTCGGCATGCTGGTCGCCGTGCCGCTGGCGGCCTCCCTTGGTGTCGTGACACGGTTTGCAGTAGAGCAATATCAGCTGAGCCTGCTCTACAAGGGGACGGGCCCCGATGCCGCCCCGCCACCCGACGAGGAGTGAGCCGTGGCTGAACAGCTTGGCTTTGATTTGCCCAGCCGTCCTGCGCTGGGCCGGGATGCATTTTTCGTAGCTCCCACCAATGCGATGGCACTGGCAATGATCGACGGTTGGCAGGCCTGGGCCGGCGGTAAACTGGTTCTGACCGGGCCACCGGGATCAGGTAAAACCCATCTGACCCATGTCTGGGCCGATATGGCAAATGCGCAGATTATTGCGGCAGATGCGCTGCAAACCGCCGATATCCCCACCTTTGCCAGCGGCAACGTCGCGGTTGAGGACGTGCCGAACATCGCTGGTGTCCCTGCGGCGCAAACCGCGCTTTTCCACCTGCACAACCTTGTACTGGCCGAAGGGCATGCGCTGTTGCTGACCGGTGCGCCGCCTGCGGCAACGTGGGCGCTGGAACTGCCCGATCTAATGAGCCGTCTGCGCGGCACGACCGAGATTAGCCTTGCGGCACCCGATGACACGCTGCTGGCCGCCGTTCTGGTGAAACTGCTGGCCGACCGCCAGTTGAGCCCCAAGCCTGATCTGATCCCCTATCTGCTGACGCATATGGACCGGTCCTTTGCTGCGGCCCAACAGATCACACAGCGCCTTGATGCGGCCAGCCTTGCGCTAAAACGCCCGCTGACCCGCGCGCTGGCCGTGCAAGTGCTGGACAAGCCCGACCGCGATACGTGATAGTAAAGGGACCGGCGGCAACATGATTGTCACAAAACTCTTACATAACTGAGCGATACGCGCCTCATGCCCAAAATACCCGCACCCGACGCAGCCATCATCCCGTTGACTGACTTTCTCGCGGCCAAATTCCCTGCGCCCATTGATATGCTTGATCTGGACAAGGCAGGTCCGGGCCGGTTCTACAACCGTGAACTCAGTTGGCTAGGCTTTAACTGGCGTGTAGTGCAAGAGGCCGAAAACCCCCGCGTTCCGCTGCTGGAGCGGCTGCGCTTTCTGTCGATCTCGGCTGACAATCTGGACGAATTTTACACCGTGCGCGTGGCGGGCCTGCGCGAACTGGCCCAAGCGGGCAATACAACGCCAGCCGCAGATGGTCTGTCACCCGCAGAACAACTGGTGTTGATCAACGAAGATGCGCGCAATCTGATGATGACCCAGCAACGCGTGCTGGTGGACCTCATGACAGAGATGGACGCGCAGAATATCATGTTGGAACGGCTGGCCGATCTAACGCCCGATGATATTGCGCACCTTGAAGATGTTTTCCTCAATCAGGTCTTTGCGGTCCTGTCACCCCTTGCGATTGACCCCGCACACCCCTTCCCTTTCATCCCCAACACCGGTTACGCGCTGGCCCTGCAACTTGAACGGTCACGCGATAAACGGCCCTTGCAGGCCCTTTTGCCCGTTCCCGCGCAGATTGACCGTTTCGTGTCATTGCCCGCTAATGATGGATGCCTGCGGTATCTGCCGCTCGAAGACCTGTTGGTGCTGAACATCCCCAACCTTTTTCCGGGCTATAAATTGAAGTCCCACTTTGAATTCCGCGTGTTGCGTGACAGCGACCTAGAGGTCGAGGACGAGGCCGAAGACCTTGTGCGCGAGTTCGAGGTTGCCCTCAAACGCCGCAGACGCGGTGAGGTTGTGCGCCTCACCCATTCAGCCGGCGCGCCCGAAAAGCTGAAATCAGTGATCATGGCAGAGCTTGGCGTGCAAGAGCGCGATGTGATCGAGATCGACGGCATGATCGGTATTGATGACCTGTCCGAGCTGGTGACTGATGCCCGTCCTGATCTGCTGTGGCCGTCTTTCACCCCCCGCATCCCCGAACGCGTGACCGACCATGATGGCGATATGTTCACCGCCATCCGGCAAAAGGACATGCTGCTGCACCACCCCTATGAAACCTTTGACATGGTGGTGCGGTTTCTAAATCAGGCTGCGCGCGATCCTCAGGTCGTGGCGATCAAACAAACGCTCTACCGGACTTCCCGCGACAGCCCCATCGTCGAGGCGCTGTGCGAGGCCGCCGAGGACGGCAAGTCGGTCACTGCACTGGTGGAACTCAAGGCCCGCTTTGACGAGGCCGCCAACATCCGCCAGTCACGCAGGCTGGAACGCGCGGGTGCACATGTTGTCTATGGCTTTATCGACTTGAAAACACACGCAAAAATCTCGACCGTGGTGCGGCGTGAGGGCAACCAATTGGTAACCTATACCCATTACGGCACGGGCAATTACCACCCTATCACCGCGCGCATCTATACCGATCTGTCGCTGTTCACCTGTGATCAAAAACTGGGGCGCGACGCGACCAAAGTGTTCAATTACCTCTCGGGCTACGCGCAACCCGAACACCTCGACAATCTGGCGATATCGCCCACCACCCTAAAGGCACGCCTGCTCGAATTGATTGCCGCGGAGGCAGACCATGCCAAAAACGGCAAACCAGCCGAGATCTGGGCCAAGATGAACTCGATCGTCGATGACGAGGTGATCGACGCGCTTTATGCCGCATCGGACGCAGGGGTAAAGATCAGCCTTGTGATCCGCGGCATCTGCGGGCTACGGCCCGGCGTGGTGGGCCTGTCCGAAAACATCCGCGTTAAATCCATTGTTGGGCGGTTTCTGGAACATTCGCGGATCGTGTGTTTCGGCAACGGCTATGGGTTGCCACATAAAAAGGCGCGTGTATTCATGTCGTCCGCCGACTGGATGGGCCGCAACCTGAACCGGCGCGTGGAAACCTTGGTCGAGATCGAGAACCCCACCGTAAAGGCGCAGATCACCAGTCAGATTATGGCCGCCAACCTTGCCGATGTGGCGCAAAGCTGGATCATGTCGCCAGATGGCAGCTTTGTGCGTGAACCGCTGCCAGAGGGGCAGTTTGCGTTCTCTGCCCACCGCTTTTTTATGGAAATCCCCTCCCTCTCGGGTCGCGGATCAGCGGGCGCCTCGGATGTTCCGGTCCTCACCCACACCGAGGACTGAGAACCGCAGCCTGACCCTATTTGGCTGCTAACGGGAGGTTAACGATTGACCCCCACTGGCCGCTGCCCCATTTTGCGGCCAAAGCCAAGGCGCGGAGTATTCATGGCCAATCAATTGACAACATCTCTTCAAGTGCCCGAAACAGGCGTCGCGGATCTGGGGCTTTTTGGCAAACCGCTGTTTCAGGATCCCGGCGCACGGGCATTGGCGCGGGTCGGTGTGGTCGATGTCGGGTCCAACTCTGTCCGTTTGGTGGTGTTTGACGGTGCGGCGCGTTCGCCCGCGTATTTTTACAACGAAAAGATCATGTGTGCGCTGGGGTCTGGCATGGCTGAAACCGGGCATCTGTCACCCAGCGGGCGCGCCCGTGCATTGTCGGCGATGCGGCGATTCAAGGCGCTTGCTGACGGGATGGGATTGTCGGAACTCAGCGTGGTTGCCACCGCTGCGGTGCGCGATGCCAGCGACGGACGCGATTTCTGCGACGAAGTGCAGCGCGAAACCGGCTTGCGCATCTGGGTGATCGACGGCGAGGAAGAAGCCCGGCTTTCGGCCCAGGGCGTGCTCTTGGGCTGGCCGGGCGCGTATGGTCTGGTCTGCGACATCGGTGGATCATCCATGGAATTGGCCGAAATTTCCGGGGGCCGTGTGGGGCGGCGGGTCACATCGCACTTGGGTCCGCTGAAACTGCGCGAGATGAAGGGCGGTGCCAAGGCCCGTCATTCGCACATCAAAGACGTTATGCTGGCGCTGGCCGACAAAATGGGCGCGCAGCGCGACCGTCTGTTTTTGGTGGGTGGCTCATGGCGGGCGATTGCGCGCATCGACATGTACCGGCGCGGATATCCGCTGCATGTGCTGCACGAATACCGCATGACCCCGCGCGCGGTATCGGCCACGGTAGCGTTCATCAAAAATGCCGATCTGGAAGAGCTGCGCGCCGCCTGTGGGGTATCCAGTTCGCGCATGGCACTTGTGCCTTATGCCGCCGAAGTGCTGGCGCGTCTGGTCAAAACCTTCCGGCCCAAGGACATTGCGCTGTCCAGTTACGGAATCCGCGAGGGCATGCTTTATGAACAAATGCCCCAACGCCTGCGCGACCGCGACCCGCTGATCGAGGCCTGCCGATTTGCCGAAGACAAAGACGCGCGGATGCCCGGTTTTGGCAAAATCCTGAACCATTTTATCCTGCCTTTGTTCAAATCCGCCCCCGCCTCACGCAAACGGCTGGTCAAGGCGGCCTGCCTGCTACACGACGTCAGTTGGCGCGCACACCCCGATTACCGTGCTGAAGTCTGCTTTGACAACGCCACCCGCGCCAATTTGGGCGGGCTGAAGCACACCGAACGCGTCTTTCTGGGCCTAGCGCTGCTGCACCGTTATTCGAACAAGCGCGAGAATTCCCGCTTTGCAGATCTCTACGAAATGATCGACGAAAAATCCCGCTCTGACGCGGAAATCCTTGGCAAAGCCATGCGCTTTGGCGCCATGCTGTGGATGACAAATGACGCCGCACGCGGCGAACTGCGTTGGTTTCCCAAAAAGAAACTGCTGCAGTTCCGCCTGACGCCCGACATGGTCCCGCTCTATGGCGAAGTGGCCGAAGCCCGCCTCACCTCGCTCGCCTCATCGCTGGGCGCGCAAGTGGACGTAAAAACCGTCAACCCAAGCTAGTCCCTTTCTTCCCCCCTCTTTGAAGCCAAAAATACTGCGGGGGGGGTCCGGGGGGCAGCGCCCCCCGGGACTGTCGTATCGCGCATCCGCGCGATACGAAAAACTTACACTCTTGCCGCGCGGATAAGCTTCAGAATGTCCTCTGCCGCTGCCGGGATATTCGTCCCGGGACCAAAGATCGCCTTGACACCCGCGTCGTAGAGGAATTGATAATCCTGCTGCGGGATCACACCGCCACAGATCACCAGAATATCCTCCGCACCCGCGTCTTTCAGCGCTTTGACCAGTTGCGGGGCAAGTGTCTTGTGACCCGCTGCCTGCGAGGAAATACCGATGACATGCACATCGTTGTCCACCGCATCCTGTGCGGCCTCGGCGGGTGTCTGGAACAAGGGCCCAACGTCCACATCAAAACCGATATCGGCAAAGGCTGTCGCGATGACCTTGGCCCCCCGATCATGCCCGTCCTGCCCCATCTTGACGACCAACATGCGCGGACGGCGGCCCTCTTCTTCGGCAAAATCCTCAACGGATTTCTGGATCGCGGCGAACCCAGCGTCGCCCTCGTAGGCTGCGCCATAAACCCCGGCTAGCGTCTTCACTTCCGCGCGGTGGCGGCCAAATACGGTTTCCATGGCCATGCTGATCTCTCCTACCGTTGCACGTGCGCGGGCCGCTTCAACAGCCCCTTCCAACAGATTGCCACCCTCGGATGCTCGGCGGGTCAGTTCTTGCAGTGCTGCTGTGCAGGCAGTCTCATCGCGGCTCTCGCGGATCGACTTTAGCCGCGCAATCTGGCTTATCCGCACCGCGACATTGTCGACGTCCAGAATGTCGATGGGTTCTTCCTTGTCGCGGCGGTATTTATTCACCCCGACAATGACTTCGGTGCCGCGGTCAATGTTGGCCTGACGTGTGGCGGCGGCCTCTTCGATCCGCAGCTTTGGCATACCAGAGGCGACCGCCTTGGTCATGCCGCCCATCTCTTCGACTTCTTCGATGATTTTCCAGGCCGCATCCGCCAGATCGGCGGTCAGTTTCTCAACGTAATAGCTGCCTGCCAGCGGATCGACGACATTCGTTACCCCGGTTTCTTCCTGCAAAATCAATTGCGTGTTACGCGCAATGCGTGCCGAATGTTCGGTCGGCAAGCCAATCGCCTCGTCCAACGAATTGGTATGCAGCGATTGTGTGCCGCCCAGAACCGCGCTCATCGCCTCATAGGCAGTGCGCACCACGTTGTTGTAGGGGTCTTGTTCGGCCAAGGACACGCCAGAAGTCTGGCAATGGGTGCGCAACATAGAGGATTTGGGGTCTTTGGGTTCAAACTCCGCCATGATCTTGTGCCACAGCAGACGTGCGGCACGCAGTTTGGCGGCCTCCATGAAAAAGTTCATACCGATGGCGAAAAAGAACGACAGGCGCGGCGCGAACTTGTCCACGTCCATGCCCGCCGCAATCGCGGTGCGCACATATTCGCGCCCATCGGCCAGTGTGAACGCAAGCTCTTGCACAAGGTTCGCGCCCGCCTCTTGCATATGGTAGCCGGAGATCGAGATGGAGTTGAATTTTGGCATCTCGTTTGCCGTAAACTCAATGATATCGGCAATGATACGCATCGAAGGTTCAGGCGGATAGATGTAGGTGTTGCGGACCATGAATTCCTTGAGAATGTCATTCTGGATCGTGCCCGCCAGCACCAATTTGTCATGACCCTGTTCTTCGCCCGCGACAATGAAACTGGCAAGGATCGGGATCACCGCGCCGTTCATGGTCATCGACACGCTGACCTTGTCCAGCGGGATACCATCAAACAGGATCTTCATGTCTTCGACGCTGTCGATTGCTACACCGGCCTTACCGACATCACCCTCAACACGCGGATGGTCACTGTCATAGCCACGGTGGGTGGCCAGATCAAAGGCTACGGAAACACCCTGCTGGCCTGCCGCCAGATTGCGGCGGTAGAAGGCGTTGCTTTCCTCAGCCGTAGAGAACCCTGCATATTGACGGATCGTCCAAGGACGGCCGGCATACATCGTCGCCTTTACGCCACGGGTAAACGGGGCCTCACCGGGGATAGAACCCAGATGGTCCAGACCCTTGATATCATCCGCAGTATAAAGCGGCGCCACCGGCAACCCTTCAAGCGTGTGCCACGTCAGATCATCAACACTGCGGCCGCGAAGTTCGCTTTCAGCGATGCTGCGCCACTTCTGTTGGGGCGTTTGCGTGTCCTTTGTCATAGCTTTGTCCTTTTGTGTACTGCCCGGGTGGCAAACTTGTGTCTGCTCTTGTCCGGGGATGTCCTGATGTCAGTCGTGCCAGACCATCCGCACCGGCGGTCAGCCAGTGCAGATCATCTGCGTATGTTTCGCGCATCGCTGCGCATTGATCGGCTGTGAACGGTTGCCAGCGCCCTGCCCCATCCGGCAGAACCGCCGGATCACCGCCATTTCGTTCGATAATTCTGCGCAGCGCTGCCAGATCATCCGAACGGTTAAGCCACCGGTCAAAAGAGATCGGTGAAATTGACTGGCCCAGCACGGTTTCAAGCAGTTCTTGCGGTTGCCCCGCCGCGTTTTCAAACGGCACGACCTGAATGTCTACGTCGGGCACGGCACAGGCCAGATCAGTGATCACATCGCGCCAACTGCGCGGGTGCTGTGTGATGGCCCGACAACGGCCCGCATCCGGGACCGCATGGCCGCGCGCCACGATGAATGCAGCCGCAGACGCCCACCACAGATCCTGCGCCCGCAAGCTAAGCACGACGCGCGTGATACGTCCGTCAAATGCGGCAGTCACCCGTGCCATACGCTCTCCCGCACCGGGATAAAGGCAGCCTGAGCGGAAATTTTGCACACAGGTGCCGATCATGTTTTCGTCGCTTACGATCAACTGTTTGATGCCCTTATCGGCCAGCTTGGCCGTCAACAAACTGACCCGGCCTGTCGCGCGGCGTCCGACATGGCGGCGGTTTTGCAGGGCCGCTTTGCGGAAAAGCCCCGGGAAAACCGATTTACGTACCTGTTGTGGACCCCAAAAATGCACCTGCTGCTGCGCAAGCGCCGTCTCTTGGGCGCGAATATAATGCTGAAACGTCGTGGTTGCGGTGCGATGTGCCCCCACATGCAAAATGACATCCATAAGCGCGCGCCCTATCCGGCAAATCATGGCCGCCCCGCCCGGCCGATGTACGAGGATCGCATGTGTCATGACACAAATCCCCTTTCCCGCAGCTTAATGGAACAATTTGCGCATTCGGCCATCGCATTCGCGCCAAACAGCCTTATGTTCACCCCAAGAGGAGCCAACATGAAACGCATCATACCGCTTGTTATTGCTGGATTATTCGCCACCGTGGCATCTGCTGATACCACATCACCACTTGCGCCAGATGCCTTGTTTGCCCCCGCAGATATGGCTGATTTGAGCGAATTTCGCTGGAAAAAACGGCCCGTTCTGGTCTTCGCAGACAGCGACCAGGATCCTGCCTTCATCGAGCAGATGGAACTTTTGCATGCCCGCGAAGAAGAGCTTGTCGCGCGTGATGTGATCGTGTTGACCGACACGGACCCCGATGCGCGCAGCCCTCTGCGGCTGATGATGCGGCCAAGGGGATTTATGCTGGTGCTCGTGGGCAAAGACGGCGGCAACAAACTGCGCAAACCGTTCCCATGGGATGTGCGCGAGATTAGCCGCAGCATTGACAAAATGCCCATGCGCCAGCGCGAAATCCGCGAGAACAAGGATGCCAGCGGAGACAGCTGATCGCGCGCAACTACGCGGTCTTCATTGCATGTTAAGCCGGAATGCCCTATATTTAAGGTATCACAGGAGGAGTGTTGAGATGAGCACACCAAAATCACCGCGCCCCGTTCTTGGCCAGCGCGGACCGCGTCCCGGCTGGTGAGAGATGTTTTGACAGCGCTGAGATCGCGCTGTTGCCATCCTCAAGCGCCTGTTTTTTCAGTGAAATATAATCAGTATATGCCGATATCCGTGTTTTGTACGGCTCTGACCTGAACGACGCTGAGCGCAGATCGTCAATGATCGCGTCAATCGCAAACACCTGATTGTAATAGCGGGTGACAGGCTGGATCACGTCTTCTGGCAGGATATGGATTTCAGGCAGGATGGCGCGAAAAATCGTATCGTTCCGCTCTGACGGAATGACGGGCATATAGGTTTCGTTTTCTGCCATCTGATCGCTCACGATGTCCCAGACCTCATCCAGATCGAAAAAGTTCAATGCATCGCGGTAATGCGTAATCTCGGCCATGAGTGCCGTCGCGATATCGTCCTGCTTTTCACGTCTGCGCCGCGCCGCCGCATGCCGGTCGCGCCTTCCGGCCACGACCCAGCCCAACACATTTACCATCGCAGCAATTGCTGACGCGATGATGACCGGGCCTATCCATGCGTTGGCGTCCATTGGGGTCCTTATTCAAACTCGATGATCACATCATCCACTGCCAGACTGTCGCCCGGCTCTGCGTTTACCTTGGACACGATGCCCTTCTTTTCAGCGCGCAGGATGTTCTCCATCTTCATCGCCTCAATCGTGCACAGCGCTTGGCCCTCCTGCACCTCGTCACCGACAACCACGTCCAGTTTGACGATTAGACCCGGCATAGGACAAAGCAGCAGCTTGGACGTATCCGGTGCCACCTTTTCGGGCATCAAACGGGCCAGTTCGGCCTGACGCGGGGTGCGGACATGCACGCGCAGGTCAGCGCCACGGGTCCGGATGCGGAAACCACCAGAGATTTTGCCGACCTTCATCACCAAAGGCGCATCGCCCACGGTCATCGTGGCAAGATGGTCGCCCGGTGTCCAATTTCCCGCAACACGCAAATCGGTGCCATCGGCGAACTTGACTGTCGCGCCCTTGGGATCGGCCTCAATCGTGACGTCAAAAGACTGCCCCTGAACGGCAACATTCCAATCGGTGCCAACCTTTCGTTCGTGGTTGTCCATCCGGCCAGACACCCGCGCGCGGCGAATCTCAGCCACGCGGTGCATGGCGGCTGTTGCCGCTGCAATCCGGCGCAATTCGACATCGGCCAGTGTCACGCCTTCGAACCCATCGGGGTATTGCTCTTCGATGAAGGCGGTCGTCATCGTGCCCTCGATAAAGATCGGGTGATCCATCACGGCAGACAGGAACGGCAAGTTGTGGCCAATGCCTTCGACCTCGAAACTATCAAGCGCAACGCGCATCTGCTCAATCGCCTCGGCGCGGGTCGGTGCCCATGTGCACAGCTTGGCAATCATCGGATCGTAATACATGCTAATTTCGCCGCCCTCATAAACGCCGGTGTCGTTACGCACGGCCATCGCGCCGGTGGGCGCGTTGTCGGCCCATTTGCCATTGTCAGACAACGGACCTGCAGCCACCTCTTGTGGGGGGCGGTAGCGGGTCAGGCGGCCGATGGACGGTAGGAAACCACGATATGGATCTTCGGCATAAAGCCGGTTTTCGATGGACCAACCGGTGAGTTTCACATCGTCTTGAGTGATCGTCAGTTTCTCGCCATTGGCCACACGGATCATCTGTTCGACCAGATCAACGCCGGTGATCAGTTCGGTCACCGGATGTTCGACCTGCAAGCGCGTGTTCATCTCAAGGAAGTAAAAGTTCTTGGCCCCGTCCACGATGAATTCGACCGTACCAGCACTGGTGTAGCCCACGGCTTGTGCCAATGCCACGGCCTGCTCGCCCATTGCTTTGCGGGTCGCCTCATCCAGGAACGGGCTTGGTGCTTCTTCGACAACCTTCTGGTTACGGCGCTGGATCGAACATTCACGCTCGCCCAGATAAATACCGTTGCCGTGGGCATCGCACAGCACCTGAATTTCGATGTGGCGGGGTTGTGTGACGAATTTTTCAATGAATATCCGGTCATCTCCAAAGCTGTTGGCAGCCTCGTTCTTGGACGACTGGAACCCTTCGCGCGCCTCTGCGTCATTCCACGCAATGCGCATGCCCTTGCCGCCGCCGCCAGCTGACGCCTTGAGCATCACAGGATAGCCGACCTCGTTAGAAATCTTCACCGCCTCATCCGCGTCCGCGATCAAACCCATGTAGCCGGGCACCGTGGACACACCTGCCTCTTGGGCGATCTTTTTGGAGGTGATCTTGTCGCCCATTTTCTCTATTGCGCCCACTGGCGGGCCGACAAAAGCCACACCAGCCGCTTCAAGAGCCTCGGCAAACTTGCTGTTTTCGCTTAGGAAGCCGTATCCCGGATGCACCGCCTGCGCGCCACTTTCCTTGACCGCCGCCATCACCTTGTCGATCACAATGTAGGATTGATTTGCGGGTGGTGGCCCGATCAAAATCGCTTCATCGGCCATCTGGACGTGCAACGCCTGCGCGTCTGCCTCGGAATAAATCGCGACAGAGGAAATCCCCATTTTGCGGGCAGTCTTGATAACGCGGCAGGCAATCTCGCCCCGGTTGGCGATCAGGATTTTGGTGAACATGGGGTATCCTCTTGGGTCTTGGTATGAACGCAAAAAACCTGCTGCAGCCGAGACTGAGCAGGGTTCGAAAAACGGGTCGCGCGGCGCATCGCACCGCGCGAGAATGATGTTAGGTCAGGAGCATTTTCCAGGGTTAAGCTGGCAATACGTAAGGTTGGCCGCTGCACCGATCGCCGCACCTTGGGCGATTGAGCCACTGGTGACCGCTGCCGCCCCTGCGCCGATGACGCCACCGCCAAGGACCTGTTCGCCCACATTGTCACCGCAGGCCGCAAGACCGCCACATGAGGCGGTGCCGAGAATGATATGTCTGATACGCATGCTGTCGTTCCTTTGCTGCTCTTTTTCACAAAACCAACGCGGACGAGACCCTTTGGTTCCATCTGCGCGGCCCTGTCACCCCGCCCACCTCGGTTTTGCGGAAAAAGGGGCAGTACGCGTGGTGCAGACGCGCACTGCCCTTGAGGGGAAGGGGTATGGTCTTCATCTGCAGCAAACCGCAACGTTGTACGCCCTGCCACACTTGGGAACGTGACCTGATTTGTGGTGCGGGCCAAGGGCACACCGCGCGCGCGCGATGTTTCGGCCAAGGGCCGCTGAAAATCGAAACAAGCAGGCATAAACGCGCCGATCACGTGTCAAAGACTTCTGGAAAGGAGGCGCGTGCGATGCGTTCGTCGATGACCAGCATCGCCTCGTAATCCGCAGGATCAAACGGGTCCGTTGCGGGCAACACCTCGCGGCCAAACAGCCACGAAAGACGGCCTGCGTCCAAATTGCCCCGCTCGAACGGCTGGTCGCCAAACTGCTCCCACAACGCCTTCATGAAAGCCTGATCTGCACGCCTGTCGGGGGGACGGCGGTCGGAACGGCGCTCGCGCCGAGTGATCGGCGTGACCCCTTTTGGATTGGGGCGGCGCACGGTGAATTGAAAATCAGTCCCCGGAAGACGGCCCGGAAATCCGCGATGTTTCAGCATATAGGCTGGCATCAGAGGCCCTCCATCTTGAGGGCATTGTCCGCACTTTTGCGCGGGGTGGTCAGGACAGGCGCAACCGCCTGTCCTGTATCAGGCTTACTTGTACTTGCCTGTATATGTTGGCTCAACCGAGATGGGCTCGGGCTCAACCACAACGTATTCTTCGTCTGTCTGGCCACTGGAACATGCCGCGATTGTGGCGACAAAGCCGATCGCTGCAAGGAATTTGATGCTCTTGGACATCTGTGTCTCCTGTTTTTACATTTGAGGCGCTGCACTGCTAGATGCCTCGCACGCCCCGGTTCTGAGGTAAGGGATACTTGGGTTATCCCGTCGAGAACCATAGTTGAAACTGTTGGCATTAGATATGGTTCCACACTTAATCGGCGGTTCTGTGTCGCCGCTGTATCATTTTGTCCACAGGATGAACTTGCTGCCTCAAGATGTTGTGGTTTCATCACAAAGCCTCCCAGATGCAGGTGTTGTCCACAGGGCGATAAGCCTCGAAAAACTGTGTGACGTCCGGATCTGACTGACCAAATTCGGTTTCCCGGTCTGCCAGCGATACGACAATCATGTCGCCTGTCAGCGCGTATTCGGCCATGTAGGGCAACGCAAGTGCCGTGCACAGATGCGCCATATCTTCGGCCACCACATCGTAGGCAAGCGCCTGTGCGCCAATCTGCGGCGCAACAAAGCGAAAGCGCAGCCATGTTTCCTGCCCCAGCGCGTCAACCAGCACCTCTTGCAAGGTCACGGGCTGGCCAGACGGCACATCCATTGCCCAAGCCCCCTGCCCGAGCACCGCTAAAAAGGCAACCGTCCGCATCATGGCGCAGTTTCGTCCTTTGTCGTGAAATCCGCCGGAGAGATGATCTCGATTAGTTCCATATCATCGGAATGGCGCACCTCACGGTGCTTGATGCCGGGTGGTTGCAGAACGCATGACCCCGCGCGCAGCAGATGCTCGCCCTCGCCCTCGTATTCAAACACGACCCAGCCTTGGGTGACATAAACCATCTGGAAATCCAGATCATGGGAGTGCCACGTGCCGGGGCTTTCCATGCCCGGCACCGCGCGGATCAGATGCGCGCCGTGGGTGCCTTTGGTCGCGTCCTTGATGCCAAGGTCGCGGTATTCAAAGAAGGGACGTAAGCCCGCGCCTTTGAACGTGCCGCTGTCGGCATGAGCGATAGTGAAGGATTGGTTTTTGAAGGGTGACGTCATTTCATGATCTCACTTCACGACATCGCTTGTCTGTAAGCACGGTGTAGTTCTGAACCTTGTCGACAACATCTGATTGCTCTCCAATTTTCCAAGTCTGAATAATCGCAATGTAATCCGGACTTTTGAGCCCAAGCTCGCGAGACTGGCCAACAATTTTGTCACGAAATGCGCGGCAAAGAACCAAACCTCGTTTTCGATTTATACCTTCATTTTGATCAACTTCAGAAAGCAAATGAAATTGCCCAGTTGCAGCCGTGAAGTCTTCACCATTCAAAGGTCCAAATGTCGCCGCGCAAGCACGGGTCCCATCCGTCAGCTTAAAAATCGGCCAGTCCTTGCAAAATGAATCCGCTTCTGATGCGGTGGGCAAGTTCAACAGAAGTCCACAACAGATAATCAGATGCTTTAACATCAAATCCTCACAACGGAATGTTGTCGTGCTTCTTCCACGGCATCTCTTTCTTCTTGTTCCGCAGTGACGCAAACGCCCGTGCGATCCGTTTGCGGGTCATGCGGGGCTGGATCACCTCGTCGATGAAACCACGCTCGGCCGCGACGAACGGGTTGGCGAAACGGGCCTCGTATTCTGCCGTATGCTCAGCGATCTTGTCCGCGTTGCCCCGGTCTGCGCGGTGGATGATCTCAACCGCGCCTTTGGCACCCATCACGGCGACCTCGGCTGTGGGCCATCCATAGTTGAAATCCGCCTGCAGGTGCTTGGACGCCATCACGACATAAGCGCCGCCATAGGTTTTACGCGTCGCCACCGTGACCATCGGAACGGTCGCCTCGCCATACGCAAACAGCAGTTTCGCGCCGTGTTTGATGACGCCGCCGTATTCCTGCGTGGTACCGGGCAAAAATCCGGGCACATCGACCAAGGTGAGGATGGGGATTTCGAAGGCATCACAGAACCGCACAAACCGCGCGGCCTTGCGGCTGCTGTCGATGTCCAGAACACCGGCAAGGATCATCGGCTGGTTGGCAACGACGCCCACGGTGCGGCCTTCGATGCGGATGAAACCGGTAATTATGTTCTTGGCGAACTCTTCCTGAATTTCGTAAAAATCGCCCTCATCCCCAAGTTTCAGGATCAACTCCTTCATGTCATAGGGGGTGTTGGCGTTGGCGGGGACCAGCGTGTCCAAAGACGGCTCAATCCGGTCAGGATCGTCAAAGAACGGGCGCACAGGGACCGGCTCGCGGTTGTTGGAGGGCAGGAAATCGACCAGACGGCGCACTTCGGCAAGCGCCTCGACATCATTTTCGAACGCGCCATCCGCGACAGATGATTTTTTGGTGTGGGTGGACGCGCCGCCCAATTCCTCGGCTGTCACCTGTTCGTTGGTTACGGTTTTCACGACCTCGGGGCCGGTGACAAACATATAAGAGCTGTCTTTGACCATAAAGATAAAGTCGGTCATCGCAGGCGAATACACCGCACCGCCCGCACATGGCCCCATGATCACGCTGATCTGGGGAATAACACCAGAGGCCATGATGTTGCGCTGGAACACCTCGCCATAGCCCGCAAGGCTGTCGACGCCTTCCTGAATGCGCGCACCACCAGAATCGTTGATGCCGATGACAGGCGCACCATTCTGCATCGCCATATCCATGATTTTGCAGATTTTCTTGGCATGGGTTTCGGAAACCGACCCGCCAAGAACGGTAAAGTCCTGAGAAAACACATAAACCAGACGCCCGTTGATCGTGCCCCAGCCCGTTACCACACCATCCCCGGCAGGGCGTTGTTTTTCCATGCCAAAATCGGTGCAGCGGTGGGCGACGAACATGTCGAACTCTTCGAAACTACCCTCGTCCAGCAGCAGGTCCACCCGTTCGCGCGCAGTCAGCTTGCCGCGTCCGTGCTGCGCATCAATGCGACCCTGTCCGCCGCCCATACGCGCGGCTTCGCGACGCTCTTCGAGTTGTTCGAGAATATCTTTCATGGTCTACCCCTGCTTGAGATTTGCGCCAAGGTATCGAATAATATAGCGCCGATGGAAGAGCCATCTTGCATATTTGCAAACATTATTCAGTCTTCATTTTGCAAACTGCAAAAATTGCAAATTTTTTAGAGAATCTGACGCGCTGAGTGGACAACCCCCTTTGGTCGGTTTACTTGCATTTGCATGCAAGAGCCATCTTCCCCCTCTGTGCCGGTCATCCGGTTTATGGACCGCACCACACCACCACATGTCATCACATTGATCCTGCTTGCAGGGCTTGGGGCCATGGTGATGAATATCTTCCTGCCGAGCCTGCCGCAAATGGCAGAGTATTTTGATACATCGTATGCGGTGATGCAGCTCTCGGTGCCGCTTTATCTGTTCTTTAGCGCGATCCTGAACCTGTTTATTGGCCCGATTTCCGACAATCTGGGGCGCAGGCCAGTCATGCTTTGGGGGTTATGCCTGTTTTTGATCGCAACACTGGGGTGCATCATGGCCCCCAATGCGGCGGTATTTCTGGGGTTCCGGATTGCCCAAGCGGCGATTGCGACGGCCATGGTGCTTAGTCGCGCGGCCATCCGCGATCTCTATTCGCAGGATCAATCTGCATCCATGATTGGTTATGTGACGATGGGCATGGCCCTTGTCCCGATGATCAGCCCCGCCATTGGCGGCGCATTGCAGCAGGTGTTTGACTGGCACGCGACTTTTTGGACAATGTTCATCATCGGCGGCGGCATTCTAATTATTGTGTTTTTTGACATGGGCGAAACGGCGCGAAAATCCGATAAATCCATGTTGGGCCAGTTCGCTGAATATCCCGAATTGCTACGCTCTCCGCGCTTTTGGGGCTATGCGCTGGCCACGGCGTTTTGTTCCGGCGCATTCTTTGCCTATCTGGGCGGCGCGCCGTTTGTTGGATCGACCGTGTTCGGGATGGATCCGTTCTGGTTGGGCCTCTACTTCGGGGCACCCGCCGTCGGATATTTTGCTGGAAACTTTATTACGGGGCGGTTCGCAACGCGCTTTGGCGTGAACCGCTTGGTCCTTGTCGGCTGCCTTGCCAACGCGCTTGGCAGCGCCCTGTCGTTGCTTGCATTTTTTGTCGGGCTGGGAACGGCCAATACGTTTTTTGGCCTGATGACACTTGTCGGCCTTGGCAATGGCCTCTGCATCCCGAATGCGACCGCCGGTATGCTGTCGGTCCGCCCCCATCTGGCCGGAACCGCTGCCGGTTTGGGCGGCGCGATCATGATTGGCGGTGGTGCCGGTTTGGCCGTGCTGGCAGGCGCGCTGCTGACACCGGAAAGTGGTGCCTACCCTTTGATCTGGCTGATGTTGCTGACGGCCATTGCAGGTGTTTGTTCCATTCTGGTCGTGATGCGCCGTGAACACCAGCTTGGCCTTGAGACACCTACACCCCCTCTTGCCTAAGGCAGTTTGCAAAGTTACGATTAGCTAAATTGCAAATCTGCAAAGGAGGCGCGTGTGGCCACTCAAAAACTCTATGCCGGTGCCAAATTGCGCGAATTACGGACCAACATCGGCCTGACACAAAAGGACTTTGCAAACCGGGTTGGCGTATCCCTGCCCTACCTGAACCAGATGGAAAACAACAACCGCCCCGTCAGCACAACGGTTCTGTTGGCGTTGGCATCGGAGTTCGGTTTGGATGTGACCGAGCTGAGCTCCGGCGATGGCGAACGATTGGTCAGCGATCTGCGCGAAGCATTATCTGACCCTGTTTTCGCAGGTAAAATGCCCCCTATCGCGGACTTGCGCCTGACCGCATCCAACGCCCCGGCATTAGCGCACGCAATGCTGGAACTCTACCAGCAGTACCGCCAAAGCCATGAACGCCTCGCATCGCTGGATGAGGCGTTGGGCCGCGAAGACGCCCGCGTCGCCCCTTCCCCATGGGAGGAAGTGCGCGATTTTTTCCACTATTGCGACAATTATATCGACGCCGTTGACCGCGCCGCAGAACACTTTGCAACTCAGGCAGGCGGATACCGCAACATGCGGGTGGCAGCCGTATCGTCGCTTTCGAATGCCGGCATCACAGTTGAATTCAGCGACAGTGACAGCCTGCGCCACTTTGACCCTGCCGAAAAGAAATTACACCTCAGCGCGCGTGTCGCCCCCCAAACGCAGACCTTTCAACTGCTGCTACAGGTCGCGCTGACCCGCCAAGACGCTTTGTTGGAGGCAACACTGGATCTGGCGCGTTTCCAGACATCCAGCGCGCGCGACATCGCCAAGATCGGGCTTGCGAACTATTTTGCCGGGGCGGCGCTGATGCCCTACGCGCAATTTCAGGAACAGGCGCAGAATTGCCGCCATGATCTGGAGGTCCTATCGGGGCATTTCGGTGCCTCCATCGAACAAGTCGCGCACCGGTTGGCAACGATGCAGCGGCCCGGTGCCAAGGGGGTGCCGTTTTTCTTTGTGCGCGTGGATCAGGCCGGCACGATCACCAAACGGCATTCCGCGACACGGCTGCAGTTTGCCCGCTTTGGTGGGGCGTGCCCGCTATGGAATGTGCACCGCGCGTTTGAGACACCTGGGCGTTTCCTGCGCCAACTGGCCGAAACCCCCGATGGGGTGCGCTATATCAGCCTTGCGCGCGACATCTCGAAACCGGCGGGGCGGTTTGGCGCGCCCGTGCGGCGCTACGCCATTGCACTGGGGTGCGAGATGCGCTATGCCCCCGCGTTGGTCTATGCAGACGGGTTGGATATGACCCGCGACTCTGCATTTGAACCCATCGGTATTTCGTGTCGTATCTGCGAACGCAAAGGCTGCCATCAGCGGGCTGTGCCACCGCTGGAACGCAACCTGATTGTCGACCCGAACCACCGCGATATCCTGCCCTATCAGGTCGGGTGATCAACGCCGCGCGGCACGCCAGCCCGACGCCCTCGCTTGAGCTTCGGAACAAAACCAACGCTCGCCCTTGGCCGCTGATATCCCGGCTCTGTCATAAAACGCCTGTCCGGGCAAATGGTAGATACGCACCCCGGAAGAAGAGATATTCCCTTTGATCTGGCAGTTCGGATCCTTTGGCAGGCGCCCCTTGATCCGGGTCACCCGGTAGCGTGCGGGGGATTGCAGCACAAAAGCATGAATGCCCCGGTTTGCAGCTTCTGCTACTGCTTCATCAGCCACATATTCCCTTGAATACCGCCGGTACGCATAAGCGATCCCGCCCTGCACCAGCGTCTGTCCGATATCGCGCCCCCGCGCGGCACAACGCGCCACAATACGGCCATAACGGTCGGTATCCACCTGCGCACAACGTGCTTGCGCACCCTCGAACAGGTCGCGCACCTGACGTGTGACCCAGTCCCCGCAAACCCAATTCTGCCCGGACGTTGTGGTGCACGGTTGGTCCCGTTCCGGCGCATCAATGCCGTGCAACCGAATGCGAACCGCGCCCACATCAATCGTGTCGCCATCGATCACCCGCACAACGCCAACAATGGGCTCACCCCGCTCCACCGCAAGGGCAGCTAGGGGCAGGAAAAGCCCCAATATCAGAACCAAAGACGAACAAACTCTTAACATTTCGTTAATATGGATGCCAAAGCACCGCGTATCAACTCAATTTGTTAATGTTCGTTAACAGTCTGCGATAGCGTTCCGGGCTTAGAACCGGATCACCTAACGCTGTTCGGTCTCCCAATGCGGATGGTTCCACGGCGCATCATTGGCACGCGCCAACGGGTCCAGTCCCAGCAGGTGATCCGATACCTTTTCGCCCACCATGATCGACGGTGCATTCAGATTACCATTGGTGATGCGCGGAAAAATCGAGCTGTCCGCAACGCGCAACCCCTCCACGCCGATCACACGCGCTTGTGGGTCAACCACCGCGTCCGGATCATTCGCGCGCCCCATCCGGCAAGTGCCGCAAGGATGATAGGCGCTTTCGGCGTGTTCGCGGATAAAACTGTCGATCTCGGCATCGCTTTGCAAGTCCGCACCGGGCTGTATCTCGTGCTTGACGAAGGGTTTGAACGCCTCTTGCGCAAAAACCTCGCGGGTGTGACGGATGGCGGTGCGAAATTCATCCCAATCATCGGGATGCGACATGTAGTTAAAGTTGATCACCGGATCGTCGCCCGGATCGGCAGAGCGCAGGCTGACGCGCCCCCGTGACTTGGACCGCATCGGGCCGGTATGGGCCTGAAATCCATGCCCTTCGGCGGCGGCTTGCCCGTCATAACGTACGGCGATGGGCAGGAAATGATACTGGATGTCAGGGTACGGCACCCCGGCTTTGGACCGGATAAAGGCCGCAGATTCGAACTGGTTTGATGCGCCCATGCCGGTTTTCGTAAACAGCCATTGCGCCCCGATGATGGCCTTTGAGAAGATGTTCCAATGCTTGTAAAGCGTGATCGGCTGGGATGCCGCCATCTGGATATAGACCTCCAGATGGTCTTGCAGATTGCCGCCCACACCGGGGCGGTCCGCAACCACCTCGATGCCATGCTCTGCCAGATGTGCAGCAGGACCAATGCCTGACAGCATCAGCAGCTTGGGCGAATTGATCGAGGAGGCCGCCAGAACGACCTCTCGCTCCGCGCGGATCACTTCCAGCTTGCCGCCCCGCATAACCTCAACCCCGACGGCGCGGCCGCCCTCGATCACGACGCGCTGCGCAAGGGCGCGCACGATCTCGACGTTGCCGGTCTTTTGCGCTGGCCGCAGATAGGCGTTTGCCGCAGACCAACGCCGCCCTTTGTAGACGGTCTGCTCCATCGGGCCAAAGCCCTCTTGCTTTTGCCCGTTGTAATCATCCGTTGCCTCATATCCCGCCTGAATGCCCGCTTTGACAAAAGCCTTGAACAGCGGGTTCTCGCGCGGCCCACGGCTGACATGCAGCGGCCCGTTGGTGCCGCGCCACTGCGGATCACCGCCATGCCCCCCCGAATGCCAGGTCTCCATCCGTTTGTAATAGGGCAGCACGTCGGCATAGGCCCAGCCCTGCGCGCCCGCCTCTTCCCAATGATCAAAATCCTGTGCATGCCCGCGCACATAGACCATCCCGTTGATCGAAGACGACCCGCCGATCACCTTGCCACGCGGACAAACCAGTCGCCGGTTATCAAGATGAGGTTCCGGCTCTGACAGATAGCCCCAATCATACCGCTTCATGTTCATCGGATAGCTCAGTGCGGCAGGCATCTGGATGAACGGACCGGCATCGGTGCCACCGTGTTCGATCACGATGACCTTTCGACCCGCCATCGCCAAACGGTAGGCCATTGCACAGCCTGCGCTGCCCGCCCCAACAATTACAAATTCAGCCTTCATAACACCCCACTTGGTGATTCCACGCCGGGTCAAGGATGCGCCTTGGCGCACGGGGCATGGCCCCGCTTGTCCTTGAGGCGGCGGGGAATCACATCCTCAAAATTGTCGAGGTGTCTTGAGCCACAGACTGTGGGCTCAAGCACCTCTCAGCAGATTTCAGTTCCTTAATGCGCGCGGCACGCTGCCAAAGTCTGGGCTGACCTTGCCCCGCGCACCAAGAATGTCTTCGGCGTCAGCCGTCCTTTGGATCAATGGCCCGTTAAAAGGGCGCTTCCACATCATCCATGCGCACGAAGACCGACTTCAATTGGCTGTAATGCTCAATCGCCGCCTTTGAATTCTCGCGGCCCACGCCTGAGTTCTTTGATCCGCCAAACGGGGCCTCAACCGGCGCATCGTTGTACGAGTTGATAAAGCAAGTGCCCGCCTCAAAACCCGCTGCCACCCTGTGGGCACGCGCCAGATCACGGGTGAACACGCCTGCGGCCAGCCCAAATTCGGTGTCGTTGGCACGGGCCATCACGTCCGCCTCATCGGTGAAATCGAGAACCGCCATAACGGGGCCAAAAATCTCTTCGCGGGCGATGACCATATCATCGGTCACATCCGCAAACACCGTTGGCTCCAGATAGAACCCCTCGCGGTCTACCCGTTTGCCACCCGTCACCAAACGGGCGCCTTCGGCCTGTCCTTTTTCGATATAGCCCTGCACCAGTGTCATTTGCCGCTCTGACACCATCGGACCAAAGCTGGTTTCGGGGTCCATCGGATCCCCGATCACCGCATTGCCCAAGCGTTCCGTCAACCGCGTCAGAAACGCCTCCTTGATGTCTTTGTGCACAAAGACCCGCGTGCCGTTGGAACAGACCTGACCTGAGCTGTAAAAATTGCCCAAGATCGCCCCACTGACGGCGTTTTCGATATCTGCGTCCTCAAAGACGATCATCGGGGATTTGCCCCCCAGTTCCATCGTGACATGCTTGATGCCCGCCGCCGCTGCAGCATACACCTTGCGCCCCGTGGGGACAGACCCCGTGAGCGATACTTTGTTCACACGCGGATCGGTGACAAGGGCGTTGCCAACCTCTCCCATGCCTTGAATAACATTATAGATCCCTGCGGGCAGACCCGCCTCATGCAGGATTTCTGCGACTTTCAACGCGCATAGCGGTGTGGTCTCTGAGGGCTTAAAGATCATCGCATTGCCGCAGGCCAGTGCGGGTGCACCTTTCCAGCAGGCGATTTGCGTGGGATAGTTCCACGCACCGATACCCACACAAACGCCCAACGCCTCGCGCCGGGTGTAGACCCAGTTTTCACCAAGCTGGATGTGCTCACCTGTCAGCGACCCCGCCAGACCGCCGAAGTATTCCAGCGCATCGGCCCCAGATGTGGCGTCCACCGCAATGGTTTCCTGATAGGGCTTGCCGGTGTCGTAGGTTTCCAGAACGCTCAGATCGTGGTTACGCTCGCGGATCATGTCGGCGGCACGGCGCAAAATACGCCCCCGCTCTGTGCCGCTCATCGCCGCCCAAGCAGCTTGGGCGCTCTTCGCCGCCGCAATCGCCTGATCAACGATGGCAGGTGTGGCGGCATGGACGGTGGCAATCACCTCGCCTGTGGCGGGGTAGATCACCGGGATCGGGGTGCCGTTTTTGTCTTCGACGTAGGCACCATTGATGAAATGGCTTGCGGTAGGTTGTGTGGCATAGGGCATAAGAGTTTTCTTGCCTCCGGCGGGAGTTTATCGGGAAAATTGAACGGGATTATTCACCGCGCGGGAAGCGTTTGCTTTCTTCCAGCACGTTCAGGTCCATGTGGTTGCGCATGTATTGTTCTGACGCTTTGCGAAGGGGTTGGTAGTCCCAAGGGTAATAGCCTCCCTCGCGCAAAGCCTCATACACGATCCAGCGGCGCGCCTGTGATATGCGCACATCAGCGTCATATGCGTCGAGGTTCCAGCGAGCCTCCGCCTTGGCGCGCAGGGAGATCAGCGTGCCTTGATGGTCTGGGTGATCTGCAAGGTTGGTCAGCTCGTGCGGGTCTGCGTCCATGTCGAACAATTGGTCGGGGTCCAGTGCGCAGCGGTTATATTTCCATTTACCGTAGCGCAGCGAGACCAGCGGCGCGTAGGACGCCTCTGCCGCGTATTCCATTGCGACAGGTTCGGTACGCTCGACGCCTTGGCCCATTGGCACCAACGACTGGCCTGTAGTCCATGGCATGATCTCTGACATATCGACACCCGCAAGGTCGCACAGCGTCGGGCAGACATCAATGTTGCTGACCGGGGTGGTTTGCAAACCCGCCTCCATCTGCGGGGCGCAGATCATCATCGGGACGCGGGCTGATCCATCATAAAATGACATTTTGAACCAAAGCCCACGCTCGCCCAGCATATCACCGTGGTCCGAGACAAAGACGATGATTGCCTCTTGGCGGGTATCCTCAAGCACTTGCAGAATTTCGCCGATTTTATCGTCGAGATAGCTGATATTGGCGAAATAAGCGCGGCGCGAGCGGATGATATCATCTTCCGAGATGTCGAAGTTACCGCGATCGTTGGCATCCAGAATGCGTTTGGAATGATTGTCCTGCCGGTCATAGGGGATTGGACCGACTTCGGGCTTTAGATGCGTGCAATCCGCATAAAGATCCCAGTATTTCTTGCGCGCCACATAGGGGTCATGCGGATGGGTAAAGCTGGCGGTCAGGCACCAGGGCCGTGCGTTTTCTTCGCGGGCGTATTCATAGAGCTTACGGGTCGCATTATAGGCAACATCATCATCGTATTCCATCTGGTTCGAGGTTTCAGCTATCCCTGCGCCCGTCACCGAGCCCATGTTGTGATACCACCAGTCGATGCGTTCCCCGGGTTTGCGATAATCCGGCGTCCAGCCAAAATCAGCCGGGTAGATGTCTGTGGTCAGACGTTCCTCAAACCCGTGCAACTGGTCGGGGCCGACAAAGTGCATCTTGCCCGACAGACAGGTGTGATAGCCTGCGCGGCGCAGGTGATGCGCGTAGGTCGGGATGGACGAACAAAACTCAGCCGCATTGTCATAGACACCCGTGGCCGAGGGCAATTGGCCCGACATGAACGCCGCCCGCCCCGGTGCGCAGAGCGGCGAGGCGGTGTAGCAGTTCTTGAACCGTGTGGAGCGTTCGCTGAGCTTTTTCAGGTTCGGGGCATGCAGCCAATCCGCAGGCCCATCTGGGAATAGTGTACCGTTGAGCTGGTCCACCATCAGAATCAGGATATTGGGTTTGGTCATTTTGCAGAGGCTTTCAAGAGCAGGTCGAGGGTGGTTAGCACGCTGTGTTTGGCATGGGCGGCGGTGCCGTTTTCGGACAGCGCCGCGCGCAGGTAATGGCCGTCGATCAGGGCCGCCAGCGTATCGGCGTCTGTCTCTGGCTGTGCGGATATCTGGCGCAAGGCATGGGTCAGGTTGGACCGCAACCGACGCTGATAGATGCGCAGCAACGCTTGGGTGCCAGAATTGGTGCGCGACGCCGCATAAAGCGTCATCCACGCGCTGACCGTTGCGGGCGCAAAGCAGGTTTCATCAAAACTGGCGATGATGATCGCGGCGACGCGGTCGCGCGGGGTGGATGCCTCTGCCATGCGGGCCAGAACTTCGGCGCGGTAGTCGGATAAGATATGGCGCATTGCGGCTAGGAAAATCTGATCTTTGCCACCGAAATAATGATGCGCCAGCGCCGTGGACATGCCTGCCCGCTTGGCGATCTGGCCGACCGTTACGTCAAGGGTATGCGCCGCACCGATCTCGTGGATCGTGGCCTGCACCAGCGCAGAGCGGCGCAGCGGTTCCATTCCAACCTTCGGCATAGCAGGCAGCGTCCTTGTTCAAGGGGTTCGTGCTACCGTAGTTCCGTCTTTATTGACTAGTCAATCAAGAAAAATGCATCAGACTTTTGTGGCGTTGGAATTTGGCGTGATCTCGCGCTTGAGCATCGCCTCGCGCCACGTGATAAAGGTGACGGAGCTGAGGATCACAAAACCACCCAGCACCACCCAGATGTCGACCGGTTCCGCGAAAAAAACCGCCCCAAGTGCCGTGGCCCAGACCAGTTGCAAGAACGTCACCGGTTGCGTCACGGTGACGGGAGCGGCTGCAAAGGCAAGCGTCATGGTATAATGCCCCGCCGTGGCAAAGCAGGCCACCGCCATCAGGATCAGCAGTTCCTGACCCGTTGGCATGATCCACACCGGCACCGCAAAGGGCGCCAACCCCAATGTGACAAAGATCGACAGCATCGCTACGACCACCGCCGGGCGCACTTCATCTGCCATGATCTTGGCCAGTAGGTATGAGCCTGCAAACACGACGGCAGCGGCCAACATTGCCAGATGGCCGGTACTGACCTCTCTGAAACCGGGGCGCAGGATGATCGCCGCCCCTAATAGTCCCATCAGCACCGCCACGATCCGCCGGGTTGCCAGCTTTTCACCCAAAAACACCGCCGCACCGATGGTGACGTAAATCGGGGCAAGGTAGTTCATCGCGGTAACTTCGGCGATGGGGATGCGGGTCATGGAATAGAACCACAAGATCACGCCAAGCGCATGGAGAAATCCGCGCAGCCCGAACAGCGACCATTGCCGCTTGTTCAGATGCGCCGCGCGCAGCGACCCCAACACCGGCAGGATAAAAATCAGCCCCATCGCGTAGCGCAGGAACGCCGCTTCGGCCGCGGGCAGGCGCGGTCCCATGTATTTCACAAGGGCGGTGACAAGGATAAAGAAAAATCCCGTCAACAACATCCACGCGATGGCGGCAACGGGGCGGTGTGGTTCGGCTGTGCTCATGGGCGAACAGTGAGCGCGGTTTGCGACAAGGACAAGGTCGATTGTTGAAATTTACATCAAAATCAACTTTGCCGCGATGCTCCACATCGTCAGCGCGATGATCGTGTCAAGGATGCGCCAGCTGACCGGCTTGGCGAACAGCGGGCTGAGCAACCGCGCGCCATAGCCCAGCGCAAAGAAAAACACGATGCTGGCCGATGTGGCCCCTGCCCCGAACGCAAGCCGGTCTGGATATTGCGCAGAAATCGACCCGATCAGCACGACCGTATCGAGATAGACATGCGGGTTCAGCACCGTCAGGGCCAGCAACGTCAGGATCGTCGCGCGCAAGCTTTGCCCGCCGGTGTTTGCGACCTCAAGCGCTGCCCCGCCGCGCCATGCGGACCTTGCGTTCAGAAATCCGTACCACAGCAAAAACGCCGCACCACCGTACCGCATCAGCGTTTCAAACCACGGCAGAGCGGTGGACAATGCACCAAACCCCGCCACACCTGCGATGATCAGCAGGGCGTCTGTGACACCGCATGTCAGGCAGACCCAGAAAACATGCTCGCGACGCAATCCTTGCCGCAGAACAAACGCATTCTGTGCGCCAATGGCGAGGATCAGCGTGAGACTAAGCGCGAAACCGGGGAGGAAAGAGGCGAGCATGAGATATCCTGTCATCTGGTTTGCGTTGACTAAAGGGCGGGATTGATTTAATCAAATTCATTCCTATTAATCAGAATTAGAATTTCTAATGCATCTTGATCCCGCCCAGCTTGCCGCCCTCACTGCGATCTTGCGCTTTGGCAGTTTTGAAGCGGCCGCACATGCATTGGCCGTCACCCCGTCGGCCATTTCACAGCGCCTGAAGGCACTGGAGGAAAAGGTGGGCGCGACCCTGATTCTGCGTGCGCAACCTTGCACCGCGACACCTTTGGGGGCGCGACTCGCCAAGCACGCCCAAGACGTTGCCCTGCTTGAGGCGCAGGCACTCGGACTTTCTGAAAGTGCGGCACACCCGCAGCGGCTCTTGAGCCTTGCTGTGCCCGCTGACAGTCTGGCGACATGGTTGATCCCCGCTTTGGCAGCGGTGGACGGCCTGATGTTTGATTTGCGCATTGATGATCAGGACAACACCGAGGAATGGTTGCGCAACGGAGCGGTCTCTGCCGCCGTAACGGCCAAGGCCCGTGCCGCACCGGGATGTGATGTGCATGTGTTGGGGCACCACCGCTATATTGCAACGGCAAGTCCTGCATTCATGCAGCGGCATTTTCCGGATGGTGTAACGGCAGACGCGCTCGGCAATGCGCCGATGTTGACCTATTCCCAGAAGGATCAGTTACAAAACCGGTGGATCGCTGAAAACTTTAATGAAATAGTTCATCCGCCCAGCCACATGGTCCCGTCAACGCACGGATTTGTCGATGCAGCGCTTTTGGGGCTTGGCTGGGGTATGAACCCGCACAGTCTGGTGGAAAAACACCTTACCTCAGGTCACCTTATCCCATTGATAATAAACAAACCTTTTGACGTTGCATTGTATTGGCAAGTTGCGCGTGTCATGGTACCTGCACTGGCGCCGCTCTCCAAGAGCATCGTCCAGACAGCCCGAAAATCACTTCACCGCGCCCCCTGAGGGCCTCACAAAGCACACACAACTGAGTGAACTTGCCGACAAAAAGTGGCAAGACCCGCTTGGCCACCCTATCTGCTGTTCAACGCAACAAGGAAGCAGTCATGTTCGACACAAATAAGAAGCTGGAAGTCAGCCAAGAGCAGCTCAAGATTATTGAGGATGCGCTGCACACGCAGTCGAAAATCCTGCACGTGCAAGCGGATGCGGGCGGCAGTGGTGCACATGCACGGCTGAACGAAGTAAAGACCATTTTGGCAATGCTCGCGCAGCACGCGCCAGCACCCGAGAAGGCCATCAATGCCAGACAGCCAAGCTGGTTCAGTCTGACACGCAGCATGCCGTAACTGGCAACTATGCCAAGATTAATCTGCGCAACGCATAAAAAAAGCCGCCCCCGAACCGAGGTCGGCTTTGTTCTGAGATCACCATGCTCGAGTGTTACTCCAGCGCTTCCATGACCTCGTCAGAGGCCTCAAAATTCGCCGTCACACGCTGCACGTCATCGTCATCTTCCAAGGCATCAATCAGCTTCATCAGCTTTTGCATGCCTTCCAGGTCCAATTCCGTGGTTGTTGTCGGTCTCCACACCAGCTTGGTTGATGTGCTTTCGCCCAATTCCGCCTCAAGCGCCGTCGACACTTCATTCAGGTCGGTATCCGCGCACCAGACGACATGGCCATCCTCAGAACTTTCGACGTCCTCTGCGCCCGCCTCGATTGCGGCCATCATCACCGTATCGGCATCGCCCACTTCGGCTGGGTAGGTCACTTCGCCTTTGCGGTCGAACATGAACCCGACGCTGCCCGTCTCGCCCAGATTACCGCCGTTCTTGGTAAATGTGGAACGCACGGTGGACGCGGTGCGGTTGAGGTTGTCGGTCATTGTCTCGACAATCACCGCGACGCCATTCGGGCCGTACCCCTCATAGCGTATTTCCTTGTAATCCTCGCCCTCGCCCGCAACCGATTTCTTGATTGCGCGGTCGATGTTATCCTTGGGCATAGAGGCTTGCTTTGCCTCCTTGATCACCATCCGCAACCGCGGGTTTTTGTCAGGGTCCGGATCACCCATCTTGGCAGCAACGGTGATTTCCTTGCTTAGCTTGGAAAACATCTTGGCGCGGATCTTATCCTGACGCCCCTTGCGGTGCTGGATGTTTGCCCATTTGGAGTGACCGGCCATGTAACCCTCGCTTTGTCATATCTGATAATTTCGCCTTTCTATATGGCAGCAACGCGCCTGCGGCAAGCGGCAGCCGCGCCCGTCACATGGCGTTTACATTCTCACAATTTGCGCGCTACATCGGAGCCATGAGCACAGATCAAATCATCCTCTTCTCTCTCTTCGGCGCTGTCTTTGGCATGCTGCTGTGGGGTAAATTCCGGTACGATATCGTTGCGTTCTCTGCGCTGATGATCGGTGTGGTATTGGGGGTTGTCCCGTCAAAGGACGCATTCAACGGCTTTGGCCACCCTGCAACGCTTGTTGTGGCGCTGGTGCTGGTGGTTTCGGCCGGGCTGGTCCGGTCGGGTGCTGTGTTGTTGATCACGCGGACGCTGGTTGATTCTTCGCGGTCGCTGGGCGCGCATATCACGCTGATGGGCGCGGTCGGTGGTATTCTGTCGGCTTTCATGAACAACGTGGCCGCCCTTGCCTTGCTGATGCCAGTGGACATCCAGACCGCGCGCAAAGCAGGCCGCGCACCGGGGCTTACCCTGATGCCGCTCAGCTTTGCGACAATCCTTGGCGGCATGGTCACGCTGATCGGCACGCCGCCCAACATCATCATCGCCTCGATCCGGCAGGATTCGTTGGGAGAGCCGTTTGGCATGTTCGATTTCGCCCCTGTGGGCGGCATAGCGGCGATTGCGGGTCTCTTGTTTGTCGCCCTTGTGGGCTGGCGGCTGATCCCCGCGCGCGAAGATGCGGCCTTGGCTGCCGAAGACCTGTCTGAATACATTGCCGAACTGGTGGTGCCCGAGGACAGCAAACACATTGGCAAGCGCCTGGATGAATTGACCGAAGTCGCCGACAAAGCTGACGTTGCGATCCTTGGTTTGATCCGTGACGGCCAACGCCTGTATGGGCAATCACGCAGCGTGATTTTACGCGCAGGCGACGCGCTGGTGCTTGAGGCGACGCCCGATGCGCTGGACGAATTGCGCAGCACGCTGGATCTGGCATTGGCGGATACCGCCCGCGAAGAGCATCTCAAGGCTGGTGGCGAAGGCGTCGAGATCATCGAAGTCGTTGTGACCGAAACCTCCCGACTTGCAGGGCGCACGGCGAAAACCGTTGGCCTTGCATGGCGTCAACGCACCGTGCTGCTGGGCATTTCGCGTCAGGGTCGCAAGATCACGTCGCATCTGCGCAGCACCGAATTGCGCGCAGGTGACATCCTACTGTTGTTGGTGCCGCGCGACACCGCCGCGCATGTCACCGATTGGTTGGGCGTGTTGCCTTTGGCCCAGCGGGGCCTTGCCGTGACCGAAAACAGCAAAGTGTGGCTGGCCATCGGCCTGTTTGCAGGCGCTGTGATCGCGGCCAGCTTTGGCATCATCTATCTGCCTGTCGCCTTGGGCCTTGTGGTGATCGCGTATGTTCTGGCAAAAATCGTGCCGCTGTCGGAACTCTACACTCATATCGAATGGCCTGTGGTGGTCTTGCTGGGGTCGATGATCCCGCTGGGGGCCGCGCTTGAGACCTCGGGCGGCACCGAGCTGATTGCGGGCGCGTTGTTGTCGCTGACAGATGGGCTTGCGCCTTGGATTGTGCTGACCGTGCTGATGGTTGTGACGATGACGCTGTCTGATGTTCTCAACAACACCGCCACAACCATTGTTGCGGCCCCGGTCGGTATCCAGATGGCGCAGACGTTGGGCGTGTCGCCTGATCCGTTCCTGATGGCCGTGGCCGTTGCCGCATCTGCTGCGTTCCTGACCCCGATCGGGCACAAGAACAACACGCTCATCCTTGGCCCCGGCGGGTACGGCTTTGGTGATTACTGGCGCATGGGTCTGCCGCTTGAGATTATCATCATCGCGGTGTCGATCCCGTCGATACTGGTGTTCTGGCCGCTTTAGGCTGACAGAACGCACGCTACCGGTTCTTTGCCCTGCGCTTTGCCGCATTGATGGTCACAGGGATTGCCTTGCATGGTAAACGCGCAAGACGATGTCGATTGAAACGGGCATCCAGAACGCGACCGATGGCATCACGTTGGCTGCGCTGATCTCTGGTCAATCCGAAAGGTTCAGCCCCATGGCGATGCCCTCAGCCGGGTATGGCATCGCGATGTATTTTGTGGCCCTGCCCTTTGTGGTCTGGTTTCGCAGCCGATAAGCGCCGCTGCTACCAGATGAACGGAATCATAACGCTGGCCAGCACAGACATCGACAGGTTCAGCGGCGCGCCGATGCGCAGGAAGTCGGTGAATTTATACCCACCCGGACCGTAGACCAGCGTATTGGTCTGATACCCGATGGGCGTTGCAAAGGCACAGGACGCCGCAATCATCACCGCAACGACCAAGGGCCGCGCATCTATGCCAAGCGCTGCGGCCAGTGAAATCGCAATCGGTGTCATGATCACGGCGACCGCATTGTTTGATACAATCTCTGTCAACACAGTGGTCAACAGAAAGACGCAGAAAATCACCACAGTCAGCGGCAAGGTGCTGAGCGTCGGCGCGATGTTATCGACCAACAGGCTGATCGCGCCAGAATTTTGCAGCCCCGCACCGACAGCCAGCATCGAAAAGATCAGCGCCAGAAGCCTGCCATCGACAAAAGAGAACGCCTCTTCGGCATCAATGCAGCCTGTCACCAGAACGACCGCCACCGCCACAACCGCCAGCAACAGGATCGGTGCTACGTTAAAGGCCGCCAGAATGACAATCCCCGCCAGCGCCGCGATGGCAATCGGCGCATGGCCACGCCGGTAGGCACGCGCAGAGGGATGGCTGACGTCCACCATGTCCATGTCTGCGGCCAGCCGCGAGATGTCTTCTGCAGACCCTTCCAGCAGCAGCGTATCGCCAACTTTGACAATTAATTCATCCAGTTGCATGCCGATGTTCTGGTTACGCCGATGTACCGCCAGCGGATAAACCCCGTACCGCCGCCGCAACCGCATCGAGCCCAAGGACCGCCCCACCATCCGGCACCCCGGTGTGATCAGAACCTCGACCGTGGTTGTCTCAACGGCGGACAATTGATCGACCCGCTTGAGGTCTTTGGTCGCCTGCAAGCTCAGCAATTCGGTCATCTGGGTGCGCAACACGATGCGGTCGCCGATCTGTAGCTCGACACCTTTGAGGTTCCGCCGCAATGACGTGTCCCCGCGGATCACGTCGATCAGGCGCACGCCCTCGCGCTTGAACAGCTTCACGTCCAGCACTTCACGCCCGATCAGGTTGCTTTCAGGCGGGATCACAGCCTCGGAGAAAAACCTCATCTTTGAGCGGTCCGACAGCATCACCGCCATAGAATCGCGGTCCGGCAACAGTTTGCGCCCGAAAAGCGCCATATACGTCAGCCCCCATGCACAAACGACCAGACCAATCGGCAAGATTTCAAAAATCCCGAAAGGCTCCATCCCTTGGGACCGTGCAACACCGTCAACCAGCAGGTTTGTAGACGTCCCGATCAGGGTCAGCGACCCTCCCATGATCGCGGCATAAGACAGTGGGATCAACAGCTTGGACGCCTTTGTTCCCAGTGTTTGGCTCAACTGGACAACCACCGGTATCATCACGACCACCACGGGCGTGTTGTTCATAATAGCGCTTGCGCCCATCACCGACAGGATCACGCCGACCACGGCCATCTTGGGGTTGGTACGGGCATAGCGTTCGGCGAGTTGCGTCAGCACATCCAACGCGCCGGTGCGCACCAATGCGCCCATCACGATGAACATCGCCGCTATGGTCCAGGGGGCGGAATTGCTCAGCACCAAACGCGCATCCTCGTAGGGCAACACGCCCACGGCCAGCAGGATCGCAGCACCACAAAGCGCCACCACTTCGGTCGGGAAAGTTTCGCGCAAAAACAGGATGAACATCAGGACAACAACCCCGATGGTCAAAACCGCACTGCCCGTTTCAGAAAGGTTCAGAAGGCTCATGTCACGCACTACCTTTGGATGCTGCCCGATGTACTCAAGTCCTGTGTCTTCAAGTGTCGCCCATCGCCACATCAGGTTCAAGCTTGGGGCGCGGCTGTACAAGGTACATGCCGATGAACATAGCCGCCAGCGCAATCCAGATCGTTGAGGCATAGGCCTCGTCCAGAATAAGCCATGCCCAGATCAACCCGGACCCCGTCACCAGATAGGACACTTGCACGGTAAAGACCGCACCTGTGCGCCCGGCCAGCCAGACATAGGTCGCGTAGACGAATACATGCACAACCGATGCGGTCAGCAACCCCTGTTGGGCAACGGGCATTGGCCATTCAGGCGTGATATATTGACCCGATGCCACAACGACCGGCGCCATGACCAACGCCCCCATCAAAGATGCCCCAAACATCACCTGAAACGGGCCCAACCCTTGGGTGCCCCATTTGGCGATGAAATTGCCTTCAAACGCATAGCACAGCGTCGTAAGCACATAGACCGCCGCCCAAAACACCGGCACTTCCTGCCCCAGATCCACGCCAGGCGCGATGATCATCAGTACCCCGGCCAAACCGAACAGCAATCCGACGATCCGCCGCCACGCAAGGCTGTCCATCCCAAGACTAAGGGCGATCACGAAGGCAAACATCGGGATCATGCTGACAAGCAACGACATAATCCCCGACGGCAGATGCACCGCCGCCTGATAAGATAGCGAATTGGGCACAATCGTCCCGATCATGGCCAGCGTAAGGTATAACCTTAACGCTGCGAAATTCAGTGGCAGGCGCCGCCGACGGTAGGCACAGATGCCCGCCATCAGCGTGGCACCAATGACCAATTGCCAGAAAACCAGACCAAAATGACCGTAACCTGTGCTGACCGCGATCTTGATCATCGGCTGGGTCAGACCCCAGCCCGCGCCCATCAGCACCAGACAAAACGTGAAAAATCCAATCTCACGCCGGGTCATGGCAGAACTATCACGGAGCGCTGTCCTGCAATTGTCCGCCCTGCCGTACCGGCACAATGCGCGTCGCGCGCCCAGTGCGGTCATCGGTTTCCACGTAAACTCCCGACAACGTCGCCTCACCGTTGGCGGGTGTGAACCGTTCTTTCGGCATGCCCGTGATAAATCGCCGCAGGGGTTCGGTCTTTTCCATGCCGATCACCGAATGATAATCGCCGCACATCCCGGCATCCGACAAATAGGCCGTGCCCTTGGGCAGGATCATAGCGTCGGAGGTTGGCACATGCGTATGCGTGCCCACAACCAAGGACGCGCGCCCGTCGCACCAATGGCCCGTCGCCATCTTTTCCGATGTCGCCTCGCAATGGATATCGACAATGATCGCGGATGCCATGCCGCCCAAAGGATGGGTTTTAAGCACCTGATCAAGCGCCGAGAACGGATCATCAAAGGGCCGCTTCATAAACACCTGACCCAGTGCCTGGGTGACCAACACCTTGCGCCCGTTCTTGGCAGTAAACAGTTTAAACCCCTTGCCCGGTGCATTTTTCGAGAAATTCAAAGGCCGGATGATGCGCGGTTCTTGCTCGATATAGCTGAGCATATCCTTTTGATCAAAGGCGTGATCGCCCAAGGTCAGACAATCGGCACCCGCATCCAGAAGCGCCTTGGCATGCGCGCCGGATAGCCCCATGCCAGAGGTCGCGTTTTCACCATTCACCACCACAAAGTCGAGCTTCCACGCCTCGCGCAGCTTGCTGAGATTTTTGGTAATCGCGCGGCGGCCGGCGCGGCCCATGACATCGCCAAGAAAGAGTATTTTCATGTCCCACCGTTAGGGCCGATTCCAGCCAAGGGCAAGCGGCAGCGCTCAGATCATTGGCACCACCGGCGACAAAGCCGCCCATATCTATGGCAATTTTTGATACGGTGTCCGTCATCTCACCGGTCAGAAAAGGTCGGACTGCTTTACGCTTTTGGTGCCAGCGGTTCAATCGCGGGGTGCCAGACAGCCACGACGGTCGCTGAATGCACCCGCACGACACAGAGTGCCGACCCCGCGCTCTGGGCTGTCATACCACCCCAAAGGGTGCTCTCAAGGCGGACCCCGATCAAGGTTTCCCCAAACCACCGTTTCCTGCTGAGCGTCCCACAGGCCAGCTTGTTGTTCGGTGCGGCGGAGGTGCTGGTTGCAGCAAAACATCTGATCGGCGAAGGGGCCGTGCAAATGAACCCGCAGGGCAAGCCGCTGGCCTATTACCATTTGTTGTTGGATGACCACTCGATCCTAATGGCTCAAGGCATCTGGACAGAAAGCATGTTTCTGGGTGATGCCACCTTGGAACATCAGAAATTCCTGAAACTATGGGATGTAATGCCGGGCATTGATCTGGGGGCCATAAGCGACGCAAAAACCGCCCGACCGGTCCTTGCCGCTTATACAGGTTTTGCGCCCGTCGGCACTGCGCCGCACCGCCTAAAGGGACGCCGGATCAGATGCTGCGCACTTCGATCACGCCCGCCTCTGTTACGATCAGATCAAGCGGCTGGTCAGTCTCCTCAAGCGGCACCTCGTCGGTTTCCTGTCCGGCAAAGGCATAACCGATCGCAAGGGTCGCCCGCTTGGCGCGCAGCATCTCAAGTGTGCGGTCATAAAACCCGCCCCCATAGCCCAAACGCCCGCCCTGCCGGTCAAATGCCAACAGCGGGACAATCACGATCTCGGGCTCAAAGAATTTCAGGGTTTCGGGGATTTGCGCGCCAAATGCCCCCGCCACCATCACCATATCCGGTGTCCATTCGGCAAACCGCAGCGGGTGATTTGCAGCGTCGATGACCGGCACACCGACGCGTCCGTGGGCCGCGGCCTCTGCCATGGCAGGGGTCGGGTCAATTTCCGTGCGGATGGGCATGAACCCCGACACCGGCACACCGCGATACCCAGCCAGCACCTCGCTCAAGTACCCGGCTTGGGCCGCATTTGCATTCTGAAACAACGGCTTGCGGCGCAGAAATGCCGCCTTGCGCGCCGCATCCTTTATAATTGCCAGATCGTTCACAGCAATACTGCCGCGGCCAACCCCAGGAAGGCGAAAAAGCCGACAACATCGGTTACGGTTGTCACAAACGCACCGGAGGCAAGCGCAGGGTCCACGCCCGCCTTTTCCAGCAGGATCGGTATACCGGTGCCTGCAAAACCTGCCACCACCATGTTGATCACCATCGCCACCGCAATCACATAACCCAGCGCCGGTGAGCCGAACCAGATGATCCCGACAATGCCCATCACAACTGCAAAAATCACGCCATTGATCAGCCCCACCAGACATTCACGCCGAATGACCCGCCAGACGTTGGAGCCGGTCAAGTCCTTGGTGGCAATCGCGCGCACCGCCACGGTCAGGCTTTGTGTGCCCGCGTTGCCCCCCATCGACGCCACGATGGGCATTAACACCGCAAGCGCCACAATCTGCGAAATCGCCATCTCAAACTGCGAAATCACCATGGACGCCGCGATGGCAGTGACCAGATTGACGGCCAACCACGGCAAGCGCTGCTTTGTCGTCTCGATCACCCGGTCCGAAAGCGAGCTTTCGCCAACACCGGCAAGGCGCAAGATGTCCTCTTCGTGTTCTTCGTCCAGCACGGCCATGGCGTCATCAATCGTGATGATGCCGATCAACCGCCCCTCGTCATCGACGACGGGGGCCGAAATCAGGTGGTACTGGTTGAATGCATAAGCCACATCACCCTCGGCCTGCGACGCGGGGATGATCCGAAATGTTTCTTCCAGCAGATCGCGCAGCATCGTTGCACGTTTAGAGCGCATGAGCTTGCCCAAGGTCACGTTGCCAACGGGATGCAGGCGCGGGTCCACCATCACAATGTGATAGAATTGATCCGGCAGGTCTTCTTCCTTGGTGGCGCGCAGATGGTCAATCGCTTGGCCCACGGTCCAGTGTTCGGGCGCCATCACAACTTCGCGCTGCATCAGACGGCCTGCGGAATATTCCGGCCATGCCATCGCCTGTTCAACCGCGACGCGGTCGGCAACTTCCAATGCGCCCAGAATTTGTTCCTGCTGCGCGCCTTCAAGGTCTTCGATCAGATCGACAACATCGTCGCTGTCCATCTCGCGCACAGCCTGCGACAGCACCTGTGGCGTGAGCAGCGAAATGACCTCTTCGCGGATCGCCTCATCAAGTTCCGACAGAATTTCGCCGTCAAACTCCCGGTCATAAAGCCGGATCAGCTTGCTGCGTTCAAACGCGTTGATCTGCTCCAGAAGGTCGGCGATGTCAGCCGCGTGCAGCGGCTCCATCAATTCGATCAGCCGCTCGCGGTCGTCGATTTCAACCGCATAGAGAATGGCTGAAACGGTCTTTGGGCCCAGCTTGTAGGCCTGTGCCTCATCCTCCTCGGGGTTTTCGATGATATCTTCAGCCATGTCCTGCATCTTGCGCTTCTCCCCCGGGTTGGCGCGACCATAGGCAAGCGCTTTGGCAGTGACAATGGCGCACAACGACGCTTTGGGATTGTGGCGCGTCGACCCGCCCCATAGAGTATTTTTATGGCACATCAGACCTTCATCACCGGCCCGACCCTGCGCTTTGACGGCGACCCGTTGACGGGTCCGTGGCAGGACGCCGTGCGGATCGACACCCAAGGTGCGGTTGTGCTGGACAGTGGATATATTGCGGCAGTTGGACAGGCCGATGCGTTGCGAAAAGCGTATCCCGAAGCGGTAGAATTCCACTACAGCGAGGACCACCTGATCTGTCCGGGCTTTGTCGATGCCCATGTGCATTATCCGCAAACGGCCATCATCGCCTCTTGGGGCAAGCGGCTGATCGACTGGCTGAACGATTATACCTTTCCAGAAGAAACCCGCCTGCACGATCCTGCTTATGCGCAAATGATTGCCGCGCGCTATCTGGATTTGACGCTGGCGCATGGCACCACCACTGTTGCGTCCTATTGCACGATCCATCCGCACAGTGCCGACGCGCTGTTTGAGGCGGCGGCCGCGCGCGGCCAGCGTATCATCGCGGGCAAAACATGTATGGACCGCAATGCACCTGAGGCCCTGCGCGATACTGCGCAAACCGCTTATGACGACAGCAAAATCCTGATCGAGCGTTGGCATGGTGCGGGCCGCGCCACCTATGCGATCACACCGCGCTTTTCGCCGACATCGACACCTGACCAACTGGCAGCCCTCGGGGCGCTGTGGGCTGAAAACCCCGATTGTCTGATGCAGACCCACCTGAGCGAGCAAACCGATGAAATCGCATGGGTGCGCGACCTTTATCCCAATGCGCGCGACTATCTGGATACCTATGAGGCGCATGGCCTTGTTGGCGCACGCGGTATATTCGGCCATGCCATACATCTGGAGCCGCGCGAGATTGACCGCATTGCCGAAACGGGAGCGGCGGTCGTCCATTGCCCTACCTCCAACACCTTTATCGGATCAGGGTTGTTCGACATGGCAGGCCTTGCCGCGCGCCGCATCCCCGTGGGCCTTGCCACGGACACCGGGGGCGGATCATCGTTTTCGATGCTGCGCACGATGGCTGCGGCCTATGAGATTGGCCAATTGCGAGGCACGCCGTTACATGCCGCCCAACTGCTGTGGCTTGCAACTGCCGGATCGGCACGAACGTTGCACCTGTCAGAACAGATTGGGGCGCTGAAACAAGGGCTTGAGGCGGATTTGAGCATCATCAACCTGCGCTCGACTGACGCGATTGCACAACGCCATGCAAACGCATCCGACATCTGGGAAAGCGTATTTGCCACGATCATGATGGGCGATGATCGCGCCATCACGGATGTCTGGGTGAATGGCGTCAGGCGATGATCGCCTAACCCAGCCCGCGCATCAGATCATTCTGACGCGCCACCGCACCTGCCAGATCAATGGTTTGCATGTGCCCGTCCCGCACCACCTGACGCCCCTCGACAAACAGATCCCGCACCACTGTTGGACCCGCCAACAGTAGCGCCGCCGGATCCCAACTGCCCGCGGAGGCGACACCGCTAACGTCCCAAACGGCCACATCCGCGCGGCACCCGACCGCCAAACGCCCGCAATCGGGCCGCCCCAGTACATCCGCACCACCGCGTGTTGCGATCTCAAGCGCTTCGCGGGCAGACATCTGGCCCGCGCCATAAGCCACCCGCTGCAACAACATCGCCATGCGCGCCTCTGCCACCAGATTGCCCGCGTCGTTGCTGGCGGAGCCGTCAACACCCAGCCCCACAGACACGCCCGCATCGCGCATCGCCCGCACCGGCGCGATGCCCGACCCCAACCGACAGTTCGAACAGGGGCAATGTGCCACCCCGGTGCCAGTGGCGGCAAAAAGCGCAATCTCGCTCGGATCCAGTTTCACGCAATGGGCGTGCCACACATCGGGTCCGACCCAGCCAAGGCTTTCGGCGTATTGGCCGGGACGACAGCCGAACATTTCAAGGCTATAGGCGATGTCTTCATCATTTTCGGCCAGATGGGTGTGCATCATGACGCCCTTGTCACGCGCGAGCAGGGCGGTTTCGCGCATCAGATCACGGCTGACCGAGAACGGCGAACAAGGTGCCAATCCCACCCGGCACATCGCGCCTTCATCCGCGTCATGAAAACAATCCACGAGGCGAATACAATCCTCCAAAATCGCGCTCTCTTGTTCAACCAGCGCATCTGGCGGCAACCCGCCTTCACTTTCCCCGATGCTCATCGAGCCGCGCGTTGCGTGAAACCGCAAGCCGACCTCGGCCGCGGCATGAATGGTGTCATCCAACCGCGCGCCGTTTGGATAGAGATAAAGGTGATCGGAACTGAGCGTGCAGCCCGACAAGGCAAGCTCCGCCAAACCAATCTGGGTCGAGACGTGAAAATGCTCAGGCGTCAGCTGCGCCCAGATCGGGTAGAGCGTTTGCAGCCAGCCAAACAGCATCGCGTCCTGGGCGGCAGGTACCGCGCGGGTCAGCGTTTGGTACAGATGGTGATGCGTGTTCACCAAACCCGGTGTCACGACACAACCCGCCGCATTGATAATCTCGCCAGTGCTGCGCAGGACGGTGCCAATCTCGACAATTACACCATCGCGCAGCCGCAAATCTGCGCCCTGCAATTCGCGCCGCGCATCGTCCATCGTGACGATCACATCCGCATTCTGGATCAGGGTTTCTGCCATATTCTACACTCCGCTACTGTAGGCGCGCCCGTCTCAGAGAGTGTGCTGGTCGGTGGAAAACAGGCATAGAACCGATCATGTGCAGATTAAGCCAAGCAGCAACGCGGTCAATGATCTTTCAGGATCGCCAATGCCTCGGCGTGGATTGTGGCATTTGCCGCCGCAATCACGCGCCCGCCATGATGCGCAGGACCGCCCTGCCAATCCGTGACAATCCCGCCCGCCGCATGAATAACAGCAATAGGGGCGTGAACGTCATAGGGTTGCAACTGAGCCTCTACCACCAGATCAATTTGCCCTGCCGCCACCAGCGCATAGGCATAGCAATCCATCCCGTAGCGCGTCAGCTTGGCTTGAGCCGAGACCGCTTGAAACGCAACAGCGTCCTTTGGCGTGCCCACCTCGGGGAAGGTTGTAAAGACAATCGCTTCGGAAAGTATGCGCGCGGCGCGGGTTTTTAGATCATGGGATCCATGCGGGCTGGTCAGCCGCGCGCCGTCTGGCGCCCCTTCAAACCGTTCGCCGATATAGGGTTGGTCAATGATGCCATAAAACGGGCCAGCATCGTCAGAAACGGCGATCAGAACACCCCACGTCGGTGTTCCACTGACAAACCCCCGCGTCCCGTCAATCGGGTCCAACACCCAAGTCAGCCCCGAAGTACCGTCCTTGTTGCCGTATTCCTCGCCCAATATCGCATCTGCGGGGCGCTCAGTGTCCAGAATGGCGCGCATGGCACGTTCAGCGGCGCGGTCCGCTTCTGTTACAGGATCATACCCGCCGGCAAGCTTGTTGTCGGTAAGGAGTGAGGTGCTGCGAAAATAGGGCAAAATGACAGCCCGCGCGGCATCTGCCAAAAGATGCGCAACCCGCCGGATGTCAGGATCAAAGGTGTTCAAAGCTGTCATGCCCGTACTACTACCTGCAAAATGGTCGCCAACAGGCCGACTTATGCAACGTCACTCAGCACACGCGCCAGTTCAAACAGGCGGCGGCGCTGGTCTTCGGGGATGGCGTAATATGAGCGGATCAAATCCATCGCTTCTTTGTCACCCATCACATCCAATGGCACGTTTGCCATCGCCGGGTTCTTGGCTTGGGCACCAGCAGCGGCGGCCGCCTCTTCTGACTGCATCCCGTCAAAGAAGAATGCGACATTCACATCCAAGGCATCGGCAATATCCCAAAGCCGTGACGCACTGACACGGTTCGCGCCTGTCTCGTACTTTTGAATTTGCTGGAATTTTATACCGACCATCTCGGCCAGCTTTTGCTGTGTCATGCCGGTAAGCCAACGCCGCTGGCGGATCCGCTTGCCAACGTGAATATCGACTTTATGCGCCATGCTGGTTTTCCTTCGGTTTGAAGAGGAGCCGCGTCGGCTCATCTCGAGTGCTTGTTTCAACACTAAAATGCCAGCGTCTAAATTGCCATCGCTAGATGGTGTTCTGTGCAAATAATTGAATACAATCCTCTAGTACCACTTGAAACCGGGCACTTTGCACAGGATGTGCCATAAATTGTGTCACAGCCTACGTACACATAAAGCGACAACCAAGGCTAACCTCGTGCCTCCTGCTTGATGCTGATTCAAAACACAAAACTTTTAAGCTCACCGAACAAATCCTCCTAAAGTAAAGTCACCAGATCAACATCAATCACAGCGTGTGCGTCTAGCTTTTAAACCTATCGCAGAACCTAAGCGGCATTCCGCGCAACTGCGGTTCGTTTCGACCAAACACAGGGCCCAAACCCTTCCGGCACGAATCAAACAGCACGAAGTCGCGCCATGGATGTGCCCCCGAAAGCATTGCGCAGCAGGTCTGCCATCGTCTGGTGCACCTCGTTCGTTCCGGCACCTGCGCCATAAAGGTTGATCAGTTGGGCAGGCAACGGCGGCAAAGCCCCGTCATGGTCGATCTGCGCCAGATAAGGGGGTTGCGTGCCATCGATCATCGCGTGGACCGCCAGATCCGCGCTGACCGCTGCCTCGATTGTGCGATCACTCTCTGTATCGACGCTCATCTCCCATGGGATCTGCGCACGGTCCAACGCTGCCGTCACCTCGGCGCGGAACATACAGAACCTGCAAAAAGCAAGACGCAGCGGGCGCTGCCGCCATACCGCGCCCCCCGGCGCACCGATCCATTTCAGCTCTTTCTCGGCAAGGGTTTCGCCACCGGACCCTACCCCCAGCTCTGTCGTGACGATCAAATCACAACTACCGCGGGCAAATTGTTCTTTCAGCTTGATGGTGTTTGATGCCTCAAGGTGGACTTTCATCCGCGGAAAGGCTGCGTGAAACTGTTTTAAAACCTGCGGGATTGCCGGGTAAACGACATCATGAGGCACCCCAAGCGTGATCTCACCCTCGAATGCATGATCGGTCAGCCGTGTGATGACCTCATCGTTCAGCGCCACCATGCGGCGCGCATAGACCAGCAATTGCTCACCCGATGCGGTCAGCGCAATGGTGCGCCCGGTGCGGTCCAGCAGATCAAGGCCCAGCATTTCCTCTAGCCGCTTGAGCTGCATCGACACGGCCGATTGGGTCAAATGCAGAAAGCCTGCCGCCCGCGTAACCCCGCCTGAATCCGCCACAGCAACAAAGGACCGCAGTGTCGTCACATCCAGATTTCTCATACATCACCTTTCGTGATCTATCACATCACAATCATTCGTTTTCATTATGCCGCCGATTGCCCCATATATCAATCATTCAAATACAACAGTCGAAAGCATCACGAGAATCGAAGGATAAACCGATGACACATCTGAACGCCGCCTGCGCCCCCTCCCACCGCCACCCGGCGCGTCCTGCGCCTTACATGCACTCCCTCTTGAGCATTCTTGCGCTGTGGCGCAGCCGCCGCGCGTTGGCCGCCTTGAGCGCAGAACAGCTTGCCGATGTCGGCCTGAATGCATGTGAAGCACACTGCGAAGCTACGCGTGCGCCATGGGATGTGCCCGCGCACTGGCGCAATTAACCAAACTTAACGATTTAGCGGCCATCTGCGGCGTCCTGCCGCAGGTGGCCACTTGATTTAGTTGCCGCCTGCCCCGATATTTGCCTCAATACCGTGCCATCTATTGCGTGGTAGTAAACCATGAGCCAATTGGAGGTCTTTATACATGGCTGACGTGAATACAATCCGGACCGCAGCCGGAGCCCGCGCCGCCGACATCGACGCGGGGCTGCGCGCCCACATGAACAAAGTCTACGGCACAATGTCCGTAGGCATGCTGATCACCTTTGCCGCCGCTTGGGCCATTGCAGGGCTTGCCGTGACAACGGACCCTTCGCAGGCAGTAGGCCAGTTGCGTGAAGGTGAATACCTGACATCTATCGGCTACGCACTTTATGCATCCCCGCTGAAATGGGTTGTGATGTTCGCCCCGCTCGCTTTTGTCTTTGGGTTTGGTGCCGCGATCAACCGCATGTCAGCAGCAACCGCGCAGACTGTTTTTTACGTATTCGCGGCTGTGATGGGTGTATCCATCAGCTCGATCTTTTTGGTCTTCACCGGTGAGTCCATTGCGCAGATCTTCCTGATCACCTCGATTGCTTTCGCTGGCCTGTCTCTCTGGGGTTACACCACCAAGAAAGACATCTCGGGCTGGGGTAGTTTCCTTATCATGGGTGTGATCGGCCTGATCGTCGCGTCCGTTGTGAACATCTTTCTCGCGTCATCCGCGCTGATGTTCGCAATCTCTGCGATTGGTGTTCTGATTTTCGCGGGCCTCACCGCCTACGACACACAGCGCATCAAGACAGAGTATATCGCGCACGCACACCACGGTGACACCGAGTGGCTGGGCAAAGCGGCCATCATGGGCGCCCTTAGCCTTTATATCAACTTCATCAACATGTTCATGATGTTGCTGCAGTTGTTCGGCAACCGCGAATAAGCATCCGCTGAAAGCACAAATTCGAAGGGCCGGTCCTGCGAGGGACCGGCCCTTTTTCTTTGACGACGTTTGATCATGCCAGATTTGACGCGCGCCCTTGGGCGATATCACAGACGATTTTTGAGAAGCGCAGACGTTGCAGACACAGTAGCGTTGCGTCGTCTACTCGGGTTCAGACCCGGTCCCGGCAGAGCCCGCGCTGTGCGAGAAGTCAGAGATCATCATCCGCATGACGGGGGTTTGGGTTGCCAAAAGCTATGTCCGTAAATGCGCTTGAAGGTCAGGACAAGAAAGACTGAGCGAGACATAGCACGGCTTGTTGGGCCGCTGAGAACCCGCCCCCTATCTCTTAAGGTTTCCCCGGACAAACTGCGCTTGAGGTTTTGCAGAACTGCGATGCCAAACCCCATAACGCAAAAAAACCGCGCAATTTGCGCGGTTTTGAAAGTGCTTGGGGTGTCTTGACCCCGCAAAGGCGATCTTACTTGATCTTGCCTTCTTTGTATTCCACGTGCTTGCGCGCAACGGGGTCGTACTTTTTGATGACCATTTTTTCGGTCATGGTACGTGCGTTTTTCTTGGTGACGTAGAAATGGCCTGTGCCCGCGGACGAGTTCAGACGGATCTTGATCGTGGTTGGCTTAGCCATCTTGTAATCTCCTGCTGCGGCGCCAAACGGTTCGGGCGCTGCGTGTATCCTGAGCCTTGGCTTTTATCGCGGCGGGGCGGCGTGTCAACCTAAAAAGGCGCAAATACTGTGTGGAACATGACACGGATGGCCCGCTTTGACCTGTACCGGAATTTTTCAAAAGTTCCGCCCGTTTTCTTGCGGGAAAACGACCCCGATCAAAATGCGCGGAAGGCCTATAAGCCGGATTTTGTGCCAGCACAAAGCAAGCTTTGCGCTTTAGATGACCATTCCTCTGACCTGCGCCTTACGACGCAAGCTACAGCTGCCAACCCGGACCTGACAGGGGGCAAAAGTATCCCCGTCACCTTACGGTGACACGCCGGTCCCTATTTGGCATTGCTCCCGGTGGGGCTTGCCAGACCACTGATGTTGCCACCAGCGTGGTGGGCTCTTACCCCACCGTTTCACCCTTACTGCCACTGGTTTCGGTTGCCCGACCTTTGCGGCAGCGGTTTCATTTCTGTGGCGCTGTCCGTCGGGTTACCCCGCCCGGGCGTTACCCGGCACCGTTCCTTTTTGGAGTCCGGACTTTCCTCTACGTCGTTTTACCCCCAAAACAACGACTGCGGCAGTCGCCCCCCTTGAGGGACGATCAGAGCAGACGTCGCTTAGAGAGAAGCAACAACGCAGCGGTCATCCGGCCTTCCGCGCAAGGATTTGGGTAGCCTGTGAACACCAGCCGCGTCAATGCGTCGACAGGGCAAGTTTCAGTATTTTTGGCGAAAAGAGCCGGAGGGCGGCGTGAAACCGTCTAGATCAGCGTGAAATCGCTTTGGTGGAGGGGACCCCCGCGCCAAGGGGCGCAGCGCAGGCGTGTGGCTGCAAGCAGGGTGTCGAGCGGAACGTCTGCGGTATAGCCCGCTGCGCGTGCTGCTTTGACGAAATTCTCTGGATCAACGCGCGCTGGTGAGGTGGCTTTGGGCCGTGCAGCCAAACCCTGCCGCACAAGGCGCGCCCAATCGAAATTCGGGCCAGGGTCATATTTGCGACCCGGTGCCATGTCAGAATGTCCGATTGTGTGAGCGATGGGCCAACGGCTGTTGATGCTGCGCAAGAGCGCCTCAAGCGCTGCCATTTGCGGGGCTGAAAACGGGTGGTTGCCGCGGTTGTCCAACTCGATCCCGATTGAACGGGAATTGATGTCTGTCAGCCCTGCCCATTGGCCTGCCCCTGCGTGCCATGCGCGAAGATGTTCAGGCACCATCTGCACCACGCCGCCCTGCCCTGTGATCAGATAATGCGCTGACACCTCTGCCTCTGGATCGCACAGCCGTTCAAGGGCGGCATCTGCGCTGTCCATCGCGGTATAATGGATGACGATGATTTCGGGTGTCAGACCATCACGGCGCGGGCCGCAATTGGACGACAGGTGCTGCGTGATCTGCACGCGGGCCTAGCCTTGGGCGGCGCGTCGAAACGGCGTTGGATCCCATGCGCAGGCAAACCCGTCCCCGTCCGGGTCCATGCCCGCGCGGTCGCGCTCTGGTCCGCCGCGCGACAGAAACTCGATCTGGGCCTGATCGGGTATGTTGAATTCTGCGCAGGCGCGTGCGAATTTCGCCTGTTTGTTCAACCCGATACGGCGGTAGATCTGCGTGCCCGGCGCATGTTTCGTCTGCAGCGCGTATGCCACAATATTCGGGCCACTGTCTGTCCGCTCCGGCAACGCCTCTGGCTGGACCACGGCATATTGCGACCGGTTGTTGGCAAGGCGTGCGGCATCAGCGTCAATGCTGCGCTGGCCGGATACCGCGTCAAAGTTGTTTTCGTTCGATATGCCCGCACTGTTCACAATCGCAGGTGGCGGGTTCGACGGGCTGGCGTCCAGCGGGGTAGCACCAGAGTTCGTCGCAGCATTGGCACCCAGACCGGCGGAAGCAGCGGGGCGTGTTGCGTCCAGAATGGCCCGGGTTTGTGCGGCGGTCGCCTCTGCACTGCCCTCTATTGGCGCGCCCAGCGGCGACGCCGTGACCTGCGCAGGGGCTGGAATGCCGCCACCGGCAAGGGCTGCCTCGCGTGCGGCCTGCTGCGCGCGAAAATTATCGTCAAAGCCGACACCCCGCCCGCTGTCCGGCACGGCAGGTTGGCATGCAGCAAGCGCTGCTGCCGCAACGAAAAGAATATATCCGCGTGGGTTCATTTGTCCTGCTTTGTCTTTTTGACGATTTGTTGTGGCGGTTTTACCACCATTTGTCGGGCTTGGCTACAAAGCCCGCCGCCCGTTCCAGCGCATAGGCGAAAGACAGCAATTCGGCTTCTTCCCACGGACGGCCGATCAACTGCAGCCCCAGTGGCAAACCATTGCGGTCCTGACCTGTTGGCACCGCAATGCCCGGTAGACCGGCAAGGTTCACAGTGACGGTAAAGACGTCGTTAAGATACATCTGCACCGGATCCGCATCCACCATTTCACCCAGACCAAACGCTGCCGAAGGTGTTGCGGGGGTCAAGATGCTGTCGATGCCTTGCGCGAACACATCTTCAAAGTCTTTTTTGATCAAGGTTCGTACCTTGCGCGCGCGGTTGTAATAGGCGTCATAAAAACCCGCTGACAGCACATATGTGCCGATCATCACGCGGCGCTGCACTTCGGGACCGAACCCCTCAGCGCGGGTCTTTTCGTACATCTCGGTGATGCCATCGCCCGCCTCCAACTTGGCGCGGTGGCCATAGCGCACCCCGTCATAGCGCGCGAGGTTTGAGGACGCCTCCGCTGGAGCAATCACGTAGTAGGCAGGCAGTGCGTATTTCGTATGCGGCAAGGAAATATCGACGATTTCCGCGCCAGCATCCTTCATCATCGCGATGCCGTCTTGCCACAGCGCTTCAATCTCGTCGGGCATGCCGTCCATGCGGTATTCTTTGGGGATACCGATTTTTTTGCCGCGAATATCACCGGTCAAAGCCGCCTCAAAATTCGGGACAGCCAAATCCGCAGAGGTGCTGTCTTTGGCGTCATGGCCGCACATCGCTTCAAGCATGATCGCCGCATCGCGCACAGATTTCGTCATGGGACCGGCCTGATCCAGGGACGACGCAAACGCCACCACGCCCCAGCGCGAACACCGCCCGTAGGTTGGCTTGATCCCGGTAATGCCGGTCAATGCTGCGGGCTGGCGGATAGAGCCGCCGGTATCGGTGCCCGTTGCTGCCAGACACAGATCAGCGGCCACAGCGGATGCTGACCCGCCGGACGATCCACCGGGTGTCAGCGCCGTATCATCATTGCCGCGTCGCCACGGATTCACCGCATTGCCGTAGACAGAAGTTTCATTGGACGAGCCCATGGCGAACTCGTCCATGTTCAACTTGCCCAGCATCACCGCACCATTGTCGAACAGGTTTTGGCTGACTGTGCTTTCGTACTGCGGCAGGAAGCCTTGCAGGATACGCGATCCGGCTTGGGACGGCACACCTTTGGTGCAGAACAAATCCTTGATGCCAATCGGCAGGCCGCACATCGCGGGCGCATCGCCCTTTGCGATCCGCGCATCCGCAGCTGCGGCCTGTTCCATCGCAATCTCTGGCGTGTGGTGGACAAAGGCATTCAACGCCCCTGCCCCTTGGATTGCGGTCAAACACGCCTCGGTCAATTCCTTGGACGTTACATCCCCTGCGCGCAGTGCATCGCGGGCGCCCGCCAATCCCAGTTTATTCAGATCAGACATTATTCCACCACCTTCGGCACTCCAAAGAACCCTTCACGCGCATCGGGCGCATTTACCAGAACAGCCGTTTGCTGATCCCCATCCGTTACAACATCCGCACGACGTTTCAGACGCTGCGGCGTTACTGAGGTCATCGGCTCGACACCCTCGACATCCACTTCGCTCAATTGCTCGATAAAGCCCAAAATCCCGTTGAATTCTTGCGCAAGAGCCGGCAGCGCCTCTGGCTCCACCTTGATCCGGGCCAGTTTGGCTACACGCGCGGCGGTATTTTCATCAATCGACATAGGGCGTCCTTATCTCATGGGTCTCACTTAACCGCCCAATACCGCCCCAAGCGCGCCCTCGCAAGGGCATCTGCGGACAACGCTGCCTTGCTGTGCCGAATAGGTGTCCGCGGCGCCAAAAGAACAGACATGTTTGGTGCGAAACCCCCTGCCCTTGCCCGGAATTTTTGCTAAACTCTGCCCAATCAACAAAGGATACACCATGAACATCATATGGCTCGGCCACGGCTCCTTCCGCATTGAAACCAAAGACCAGATCATATTGATCGACCCTTGGCTTAACGGCAATCCGATGCTGGCCGAGGACCAGCACGACGCAGCCATCACTGGCGCGACCCATATCCTTGTCACCCATGCGCATTTCGACCACATCACGGATGTTGTCGCGGTCTCCCAGAAAACCGGCGCGCCGGTGTCGGGGATGTATGAGTTGGCGCAATTCCTGCACGCAGGCGGCGCGGTCGAGGGGCAAGCCTTCAACATGGGCGGCACAATAGCTTTGGGCGAACGTGTGCAGGTCAGCATGGTGCCAGCGTCGCATTCCTCAAGCGCGGACGTGGACGGCTCACGCCGCTATATGGGCACAGAAAGCGGGCTGATCCTGCGTGATGGCGCACATACGGTCTATATTTCAGGCGACACCGGCATCATGGCCGACATGGACTGGATCGGGGATTTCTATAAACCCGATGTGGGTATCCTTTCGGCGGGCGGTCATTTCACCATGGGCATGGCAGAGGCCGCTTATGCCGCCAAAAGGTACTTTGATTTCAAAACCGTAATCCCCTGCCACTACCGGACATTTCCGCTGTTGGAACAATCAGCCGAGGTCTTGGCCGAAGGTCTGCCCGGCGTTGACGTGATCGAACCGCAGGTTATGCAGGCGATCACGCTTTGATCACTGTTGCACCCACTCTGCACCGGCGCGCGCGCGCCGGTAGCGCAGACAACCGACCTGTCCGTCAAAATAGAGCTGTCGATTGCGCTGGTTGCTGTCGATGAATTCCGCTGTCTCAAACGTCGCGCAGACTTCGAACTCCAGCGCGTTTGCCGAGGATTAGAGGTAAGGCGCGCCGGTCACAGGATCGGTGAGATCAGGCATTTCAGTCGCACCGCCGCAATAGCGGGGCGAAACCCCGTCTTGCGGCGGGTCCAGCGCATCGACGCAGCGGTAGTGCATAGCCAACTGCTGCAAATCTTCGGCGCGCTGCGCATCATGACGCTCCATCCGGGCGTATCCCGGCCCGCCCACGGCCCAGAAACCGCCACCAATGCCAGCGGCGACAATAGCGATGAGCGCGACAAGAAGCGCGCGGTTCATACCGCATCCCCCTTGCGGATATCCCCCAGATAATACAGGAAAATGAACCCTGCCAAGACGCCCACAACCAGCGCCTTGAGCAAAAATTGCAGTGTGAAATCACCGCTCAGGAACGCATAAATCACTGCCATCAAATCCCCCAGCAGCACCGCTGAGGACAAAAGCAACGTGATATAGGTCAGCCAGCGCCGGATCACCGACCGATAAAGCGCGGGGTCCGCCGCCAGCTTTGCCCGTTCGCGCAGCGTCAGCCACAGATAAACCGGCACAGCAACGATCAGCACTGCCATCGCCCAGCGAATTGTGCCGGACCGATAAGAAGGACCATCCTCAAGCACCAAATCAATCAGCGCGTGGAACAGAACGACCAGATAGATCGCACCAAAAATCATCACCCCAAACATCAGCGCATAGATAAAGAAATCCCGCGCGGACACTGTCGATTGCGGACGCGGCACGGGCGGCGCAAACGGCGTCTCAGCCCATGCACCCAAAGCATCTGCAACCTCCGACGCGCTCCAGCCTGAAGCGGTCAATACGGCGTCAATCTCGGCCCGCGTTTTGCCTGCGGCCAATGCATCCCGCGTGAACCGTGACAATTCCTTGCTGACAGCCATGCCCGTTATCCTTTTCTTTTCGCTTCAAAAAACGCTTTCAGCATTTGCTCGGATGCGGCGGCGTTGATCCCGTCATAAACCTCTGGCGCATGGTGGCACTGCGGATGCGTAAACACCCGCGCACCCTGCGCCACACCGCCCGATTTCGGATCAGACGCGCCATAGAACAGCTTTGCCAACCGCGCCGCCGCTATCGCACCGGCACACATGGGACACGGCTCAAGCGTCACATAAATCACATGCCCTCCCAGCCGCTCGGAACCGACCGCTGCGCAGGCCGCACGGATCACCAGAACCTCGGCATGGGCCGTCGGATCAGACAACTCACGCGTCCGGTTGCCTGCGCGCGCCACTATATCCCCACCGGGCGATACAATCACTGCGCCAACAGGCACTTCGCCGCGCTGTGCCGCCGCCTTTGCCTCGGCCAAGGCCGCATCCATATGTGAACGAAACGTCATGCACCCACTTGGACGCAATTGCCGCCCTTTCGCAAGCATACCAAACACGCTAAGGCAGGCGTATGAACACAAATACCCCACCCGGCGTCCCCGCCCCCTCCGACACACCCAAAGGCGACCGCATCGCCAAGGTTCTCTCGCGCGCGGGCGTTGCCTCGCGCCGCGAGGCCGAACGCATGATCGAGGCGGGCCGCGTGCGCGTGAACGGCGAACAAATCCTGTCGCCCGCGCTGAACGTCACCGACGCCGACCAGATAAGCGTTGACGGCAAACCCGTCGGGCAGCCCGAACACGAACGCATGTGGCTTTATCACAAGCCAACCGGCCTTGTGACCACCGACCGCGACGAAAAAGGGCGCAGCACGATCTATGACGACCTGCCTGCCGACATGCCGCGCGTAATGAGCATCGGACGCCTCGACATCAACTCCGAAGGGTTGCTGCTGTTGACCAACGACGGGGGCATCAAGCGCAAGCTGGAACTGCCCAGCACCGGATGGCTGCGCCGTTACCGTGCGCGCGTGAATGGCCGCCCGTCTGACGAAAACCTTGAACCGCTGCGCCGGGGCATCACCGTGGATGGTGATCGTTTTCAACCGATGGAGGTCAGTATCGACCGCCAGCAAGGGGCCAACGCATGGCTGACAATCGGGCTCCGCGAAGGCAAGAACCGCGAAATTCGCCGCGCGATGGAGGCCGTTGGCCTTTCAGTGAACCGCCTGATCCGCATTAGCTATGGCCCCTTCCAGTTGGGTGAGTTGAAGCAGGGCGAGGTTGAGGAAATCCGCCGCAAGATCGTGCGCGATCAACTGGGCATCGTGCTGGAAGACGACACCGGCACCGCCCAGAAAAAGCCAAAAGCGGTGCAGCACGCGTCTCGTAAACGCCCCGGCAAGCCGCGCGGCTAAGGGTCCGGGTCATACTACAAAGGTACTGCCTGCAGTTACGGCTGAAAATTTCCCCCTCGCGCAGCGGTTCACAATGAACCATCCGGTGCTTAGATTGTTAAACGATATCGTTGAGGGAGACAGATGATCCGCGCCGCGCCCGCAACAGACATGCAACCCAGGACGCTCTTATGGGCCGTCTGATCCTTGCTGCACTCTTTATCGGCGTTTGCATCGCAATTGTTGCGATTGTCTTGTCTTTCTGGGATGATACGCAAAAGCGACACACCCGCCACACGCCGTCGCCCTTTGAACCTGCTAAGGATACCCCGATGGCCTCCACTGGAGTGAAGAAAACCGCCTATGTCGCTCTGATCGTTGTGCTTTTTGGCGTGGCGTCTGGCTGGCTCGGGGGGCTTTGAGCATGTCCAAACGTTTTGGCGGTAAATACAGCCCTGATGGCCAGACGGGCAGCGCACAGGATGCGCCGCGCCGCAGGAACGTCGAGGTCGATGCCGCAGGTGGTCGGATCAATGTGATGTTCGCCCCACCTATTGTCTTGCTTGCAACGACATTCACAGACGGCGCGCGCGGGCTGACGGTTGGGCTGATCGGTGCTGCGCTGCTGGGTCTTGGGGCATGGCTGTTGCGCGATGGCATGCGCGCCGAAGCCGCATATCATTCGCGTAAAATCGCCCGCCGCCCCGCCATTCCGCGCAAAATCTTTGCGGGCGTTCTTTGCGGCCTTGGCGCTGCTGCAGCGGTAATCGCGCACCAGAATGACGGCGCGGGGCTTGTCTCTGCGGTTCTGTTCGGGCTGTGCGCCAGCGCGCTGCACCTTGTGGCCTTCGGCATCGATCCGCTGACCTCAAAAGGTATGGAAGGTGTGGATACGTTCCAGCAAGACCGCGTGGCCCGTGTCATCGACGAGGCCGAGAAACATCTGCACGCCATGGCCGATGCCATCAAACGCGCAGGCGACCGCCAAGCCGAAGGGCGCGTGTCGATGTTTCAGGACACCGCCCGCGACTTGATCCGCACGGTCGAGGAAGACCCCCGCGATCTGACCGCCGCTCGCAAGTTCCTGAGCGTCTATTTACGGGGCGCGCGCGATGCGACCGCGAAATACGCCGACATTTACAGCCGCACCCAAGACCCGCAGGCACGCACAGACTATTTCGCGCTGCTTGACGATCTGGACAAGAACTTTGCCGCCCGAAACCAGAAATCCCTACTGGATGATCGTTCTGATCTGACAGTTGAAATCGACGTGCTGCGCGAGCGGCTTTCCCGTGAAGGGGTGCGGCTCGACGAGAGCTGACCCTTCATCTAACACATTAAGAGAGACCGATACATGTCTGAATCTGTACGTGAAAAAGCAACCCGTGATCTTGCCTTGGTTGAGGAAGTGACCGCCGTGGTATTGGCCGAACCCACTGCTGCCAACGCGGTCGTTTCTCTTGAGGCGGCCGACAAGCCGCTGGGCGACGAGATCAAGCGCCGCATGGCCGAGATCGACATGAGCGACACCCAGTCCATCGTCGCCTTCGGTTCTGCTGCCCAAGCGGAACTGCAAGAAATCAGCCAAGCGATGCTGGCAGACGTGCGCAACAAAGATGTGGGGCCAGCGGGCGACAGCCTGCGCACCATCGTCTCGACCATCCGCGGCTTTTCCGTATCCGAACTGGATGTGCGCCGCGAACGCAGCTGGTGGGAAAAACTGCTGGGCCGCGCCGCACCTTTCGCGAAATTTACCGCCCAGTTCGAAAAGGTCCAAGGCCAGATCGACCGCATCACCGACAACCTGCTTGAGCATGAGCACACGCTGCTGAAAGACATCAAATCCCTCGACATGCTGTATGAAAAGACGCTGCAATTCTACGACGAGCTGGCGCTTTATATTGCGGCGGGTGAAGCCAAACTGGCCGACATTGACGCGACAGACATACCCGCCAAGGCCGCCGAAGTAGAGGCCGCCGACGAGAACGATCAGGTCATGGTCGCACAGGAATTGCGCGAAATGCGCGCCGCCCGTGACGATCTGGAACGCCGTGTGCACGATCTGAAACTCACCCGTCAGGTCACGATGCAATCCCTGCCCTCCATCCGGCTGGTGCAGGAGAACGACAAATCACTGGTCACCAAGATCAATTCAACACTCGTGAACACCGTGCCATTGTGGGAAACTCAACTGGCACAGGCCGTCACCATCCAACGCTCTGCCGAGGCCGCCAAGGCCGTGCGCGAAGCCAATGACCTGACCAACGAATTGCTGACCTCGAACGCCAAGAACCTGCGCGACAGCAACAAGATCATCCGTCAGGAGATGGAGCGTGGTGTGTTCGACATCGAAGCCGTCAAACAGGCCAACGCCGACCTGATCGGCACCATCGAGGAAAGCCTGCAGATCGCCGACGAAGGCAAGGCCAACCGTGCCGCTGCCGAAGTGGAGCTGAAAGCAATGGAAGCCAAGCTGCGCGACACCCTTGCATCCGCCAAGGCCAAGTCATCCGGAATGGGCGATACCGACGCCTTGCAAGGCTGACACCCGCGTGCGCACAGGTCTGATTTCCCTTAAACGCTTCTGGATCCTCGCAATTTTATGCGGGGGTCTGGCTGCTTGCGACCTGATCATGCCTGTTGAACCATCGCTTAAACCCCAACCGCGTCCCGCTGCTGTAGGCATCCCTGCGCCCCCCGTTGTGGCCAAACCGACCTCACAGCAAAGCGCGCTGTTGCGGCAGTACCTCAACGAGGTCCAGCAGGCCCAACTGACCCAAGGTTTGTTGCGTCAGGACGGCGGTGGCGTCGACACGCCCTTTACCGCCGACGTGCTGGCCCGTAATTTCGAACAAATCGCATTCTTTAATGAATATGACGGCGGGTTCTCTGGCCGTGGCGGACCCAGCCCCCTGCGCCGCTGGAACGCGCCTGTCCGCATGCAGGTGATCTTTGGCGCAGGTGTGCCGCCCTCGCAACGCGCCCGCGACGGTGCGGCCATCACTAGCTATGCAACCCGCCTTGCCCGCGTGACCGGCCACCCGATCATCACATCCGGCACACCGAATTTTCTGGTCATTGTCGCCTCTGAGGATGACCGCAACGACACACTGGTGGATGTCGCCAACCGCGTACCCGGAATCACGCCAGCCTCCTTGCGCGCCTTTCGCGACATGCGCCGCGACACCTATTGCGCCGTTGCCGCTTATGCATCTGGCCCGAACGCCAATGTCTATACAGCCGCCGTGGCCATCATCCGTGCCGAAAACCCCGATCTTTTGCGCCTGTCGTGCATTCACGAGGAACTGGCCCAGGGTCTGGGCCTTGCCAATGACAGCCCCGGCGCGCGCCCGTCAATCTTTAACGACGACGACGAATTCGCACTGCTGACAGACCACGATGAGCTTCTGCTGAAAATGCTCTATGACCCCCGCCTCTCTCCCGGTATGACCGCCCGCGACGCCGCCCCGCTGACCCGCATCATCGCGCGGGAGTTGACGGGCGGGCCACTGTAACCCACATTCGTTTTGCTGCTGCATATAGGACCATTTCACATGGGTATTTTCGACTTCCTCTCCGGTGAATTCATCGACGTCATCCACTGGACCGACGACACCCGCGATACGATGGTCTGGCGGGTCGAACGTGAGGGTCACGAGATCAAATACGGTGCCAAGCTGACCGTGCGCGAAGGCCAAGCGGCTGTTTTCGTACATGAAGGCCAGCTTGCCGATGTCTTTACCCCCGGTCTTTATATGCTTGAAACCAACAACATGCCTGTGATGACCACGTTGCAGCACTGGGACCACGGCTTTCGCAGCCCCTTCAAATCTGAGGTCTATTTCGTCAACACCACGCGGTTCAACAACCTTAAATGGGGTACCAAGAACCCGATCATTGTGCGCGACCCTGAATTTGGCCCCGTGCGGCTGCGCGCTTTTGGCACCTACAGCGTGCGCGTCAGTGATCCGGCCAAGTTCCTCGTTGAAATCGTCGGCACGGATGGTGAATTCACCATGGACGAGATCAGCTACCAGATCCGCAACATCATCGTGCAGGAATTTTCCCGCACCATTGCGCGCGCGCAAATCCCCGTCTTGGACATGGCCGCCAACACCCGTGAACTCAGCCAACTTGTGGGCCGCGAAATCGAAGCGCAGTTGGCCGAATACGGTCTGTCACTGCCCGAGCTTTACATCGAAAATATCTCGCTCCCGCCTGTGGTCGAAGAGGTCATGGACAAGCGTTCTTCCATGGGCGTGATCGGAAATCTCAACGAATACATGCAGTTTCAGGCCGCAGAATCCCTTGGCCGCGATGGTGCGGGGGCCGCTGCCATTCAGGCAGGTATGGGTGCTGGCCTTGGCATGCAGATCGGCCACGGCATGGCGAATGCTGGGCCATGGGGCGCACGCCCCGCTGTGGCCGCGCCTGCACAACCTGCCCAAATCGCCCCCCCACCGCCGCCCGTCGAACACGTCTGGCACATCGCGGAAAATGGCGAAACCAAAGGTCCGTTTTCCAAGGCTGCAATGGGGCGCATGGCGTCTGACGGTGCGCTCACCCGCGACACACACGTCTGGACACCCGGTCAGGATGGCTGGCAAAAGGCCGAAGACGTAATGGAACTGGCGCAACTTTTTACCGTCCTGCCACCGCCCCCACCGGGCGCTTGAGCGCGCCATGATCCGGCGCAACCTTGTGATTATCCTGCATTGGTCGTCGGTCTTTTTGATCCTGACGATGGTCAAGGGTGGCGTATCGGAACCTTGGGTGCTGGCGCTGTTTGCGGGCCTCGTGGCCGTGTGGTCGGGCATGACACTTGTCAAAGGGTTGATGGGCCGGCCCGGCCCAAAACTCTCGCCCCGCCTAAAACGCGCCTACCCGTGGGTGCACCGAATGCTGCATGTGTTACTGGCGCTCACCGCCATTGCCATTGTGTTCCGGTTGGTTGGGCATCCCTTGTGGTTCCTGGATGCATGGACCCTGCTGCTGGTGACACTGGCGGCAGGCACCTTTCACGGCATCTTTCATTTCTGGCGCCACACAGCACTCTATGACAACGCGTTGCGCCTGATCCTGCCGCGCTTCATGCATTCGATGTTGTGAGCAGATCATGACCGAAACCGAAACCGCCCCCTTGGCCGAACACCGCTTTCCCTGCAACACTTGCGGCTCTGACCTGCGCTATGACCCGGGCGCGGGCCTGTTAACTTGCGACCATTGCGGCAATTCAGAACAGATCGAAGGCAGCGGTTTCCACCTCGCACCAATCGCAGAACTGGACCTACGCGCAGGGCTATCATCCGATCTGGCTGCCGCAGATATGGAAGAAACCCGCGTCACCGAATGCCCCAACTGCGCTGCACAAGTGGAAATCAAGGACACCAGCCACGCCACCGAATGCCCGTTTTGCGCAACGCCTGTCGTCGTTGACACCGGCACCAACCGCCACATCAAACCGCGCGGCGTCCTGCCTTTTGCCTTGACCGAGGAAACCGCCCGCGACTCGATGAAAGACTGGCTCGGCTCGCTATGGTTCGCACCGAACGGCCTGCAGGACTACGCGCGCAAGGGCCGCCGGATGCAAGGCATCTACGTGCCCTACTGGACCTATGACGCCCAAACCACGTCGCGCTATACCGGTCAGCACGGTACGGTCTATTACGTCACCCAAACCGTCACTCGAAACGGCAAACGCGAAACCCGCCAAGTGCCCAAGGTCCGCTGGCGCCCTGCCTCTGGCCGGGTCGCGCGGTTCTTTGACGACGTATTGGTGCTGGCCTCCACCTCATTGCCCAAGCGGTATACCGACGCGCTCGAGCCATGGGATCTGTCCGCGCTGGAACCCTACGCGCCTGAATATCTCGCCGGTTTCCGCGCCGAAGCCTACGGCGTATCGCTTCAGGAAGGCTTTACCGAGGCCCGCGCCCACATGGACCGCGTGATCGAACGGGACGTGAAATTCGACATCGGCGGCGACCGCCAGCGCATCCACAACATCGACACCGATCTCAGTGCGCTCACCTTCAAACACATCCTGTTGCCCGTCTGGCTTGCCGCCTACAAATACCGTGGGCAGACCTACCGTTTCGTCGTCAACGGGCGCACGGGACGCGTCCAAGGCGAACGCCCCTATTCCGCCCTCAAAATCACCTTTGCCGTGATCCTTGGCGCGCTTGTCGCCGGGGCCATCGGCTATGTAATGGCCCAACAATGACCCCATATGACACCCTCACCGATATCCTGAAATCACGCTATTCCTGCCGCGCGTTCAAACCTGATGCAGTGCCAGACGCGACCATCACCCAAATCGTTGAAGCCGCCCGCCACGTCCCGTCCTGGTGCAACGCCCAACCGTGGCAGGTCACCATCACGCGCGGCGCAGCCACCGACGCCTTCCGCGCTTTAATGATGCAAACCGCCCTTAGCGGCACACCTGCGCCAGACCTCGCATGGCCCACAAAATACGAAGGCATCTACGCGATGCGCCGCCGCACCTGCGGCTTCCAACTTTATGACGCCGTGAAAATCGACAAATCCGACCGCGCAGGCCGCGCCGCGCAAATGCTGCGCAACTTCGCGCTGTTCGATGCGCCCCATGTCGCCATCATCCACTCGCCCGCAAACCTGGGTCCCTACGGCGCGATGGATACCGGCGGCTTTGTCACCGCCTTCACACTGGCGGCAACGGCCCTTGGCGTCGCGACAATCCCCCAAGCCGCCATCGCGAGCTACGCCCCCCAAGTCAAAGAACACTTGGACATTACAGAAGACCGCCTGATCCTCTGCGCCATCTCGTTCGGCTATGCGGACACCGATCATCCCGCCAACAAATTCCGTACCACACGCGCCACACCAGACGATATCATAGACTGGAAATTGTAATGCGCGCCCTCCTGCAACGCGTCACCGACGCCTCTGTTAAAGTTGAGAATGAAATCATCGGCCGGATTGGCTCTGGCCTTTTGATCCTTGTCTGCGCCATGCCACAGGACACAGAAGCCACCGCAGACGCCCTCGCACTCAAAATATCAAAACTCCGCCTGTTCAAAGACGAGATGGGAAAAATGAACCTAAGCCTTGCCCAAACCGGAGGTTCAGCCCTCGTCGTCAGCCAGTTCACGCTGGCCGCAGACACCAAACGCGGCACCCGCCCCGGTTTTTCATACGCGGCCAAACCCGACCACGCCCGCGCGCTTTACGAACATTTGGCAAACGCCCTAACAAAACTGGACATCCCGACAAAAACCGGCAAATTCGGCGCCGACATGTCCGTCACCCTCACCAACGATGGCCCCGTCACAATCTGGCTCGACACAGAGGCCGCATAGCGCCCCTGCATTCTTTTTGGCCTTAAATATTTTGGGGGCTTGGGGGCAAAGCCCCCAACTGGATCTAACCGAGGGCAAAGCCCCCAACTGGATCTAATCGGCGAACAAAGCCCCGCAGCAAATGCGAAGAAGCAAAGCTAATGAGCTCATGGCTCCCGAAATGCCTCTTTCGACTTATACAAAGGCTTCATCAAATACTGCATGACCGTCTTTGACCCGGTGTGCAATTCGACCGACGCCTGCATGCCGGGACGGATCTGCAATGCGGCCTGCCGTTCTGTCAGGTTCGCGGTATCCACCTGCAAAGTGACTTTATAGTGCGGGTTTCCATCAGGATCGCGCGCACGTTCATCCTTGAAGGTATCGGCAGAAATCAACCGCACCTTGCCCTTGAGGGTGCCGTAAATCGTATAATCATAGGCAGACAGTTTGACGGTTGCCTCTTGGCCGGGACGGACGCCTGCAATGTCTTGGGGCCGCACGCGCGCCTCAACGAACAATTCCTCATCCAAGGGAATGATCTGCAAAATCTCCTCACCGGGGCGTACAACGCCGCCGATGGTCGTCACGGACAGGTTGTTCACAATCCCGCGCATCGGGCTGCGCAATACCGTGCGGTCCAATTGGTCCGTGCTGCCTTTCAGATTCTGACGCAGCTTGCCCAATTCCTTCAGCACATCAGAATATTCCTGCGCCCGGTCCAATTCGGTCTGCGTGACGATCTCGTCATACTTGATCCGCGCATCGGCATGCACTTTGCGCGCGCGTGTCACCTCGATCAGCGATACGATCTTGTCTTCCAGCAGGTTCTCCAGCAATTGGCGCTCGCGGGATGCCTCGGCCAGCACGCGCTTGGCCCCGTCTGACCGGGACACGAAATCCGACTGCCGCGCCTGCAACAAAGCGCGCTCACTCTCTACAATGCCCGGTGTTCGCAGTGCCCATTCGGCGGGCACGTCAAAATCGAACTGCCCCGCAAGTTCTGCCTCAAGGCGCATCTTGCGGATCTCAAACGCGGATATCTGGTCGCTCAATTCATCTACAGACGACTGAAACAGCGTGCCGTGCAGTCGCGCCAGAACATCACCCTGCTCTACGATATCGCCCTCGGCGACGGCAAGCTCTGCCAGAATGCCGCCCTCAAGGTTTTGGATGATCTGGGGGCGCGAGGATGAAATCATCGACCCTTCGGCGCGCACGATCTCGTCGATCCATGCGAACGCGGCCCAGACCACGAACACTAGAACCGTCGCTCCACAAAGCCAGATCACCAGTGATGGCCCGCGCAATGTCCGGTCAAGCTGGGCGTCAAGCCCGGTTGGATTGGCATAGGTCATGCAACTGCCCCCCGTTGGCTGGCCAGATGGCTCAGCACTTTGTCTTTTGGTCCGTCAATCGCCATCCGCCCGTTCTGCAACACCAGCGTCCGGGTCGTCAGCGCCAGAATCGGCGCGCGGTGGGTGGCGACAACAACGGTACGCCCTTCCATCCACGTCTCCAGCCTACTGACCAGCGTCGCCTCTAGCGTCTGATCAAGGGCGGCGGTTGGTTCATCCAGCAAACACACCTTGGGGTCTTGCAACCACAACCGCGCCCAGCCTATGGACTGGCGCTGACCGATGGAGAGACCGCCACCGTTGTCTTTAATCTCCAGATCCAGACCCTTGTGATGGGACTGCACAAACGGGCCAAGCCCGGCAAATTCCAACGCCTGCATCAGCCGCGCATCATCGCGCTCCAGCATTGTCAGATTCAGGTTATCACGCAGCGTGCCTGCAAAGAGCCGTACATCCTGCCCCAGATATCCCACAAGACGCTGCATATCACGCGGCTCGATTTGGCTCATCTCGGTGCCATCCAGCAACGCGCGGCCCGTTTCGGGCGCATAAAGCCCGCTCAGCACCTTCAACAGCGATGATTTACCCGACCCATTGACGCCCAGCACCGCAACACGTTGTCCCGGCAGGATCGCCAGCCCTTTGATGTCCAGCGTCGTTGCGCCGTCTTCTTCATAGCGGAAAGTAAGATCGCGCAACTCATAATGCCCGCGCAGCGTCTCGCGGCGCAGATAGCTGCGGCCCTCAGCCGCGTCCTGGGCGACATGCGCGATGCCCTCAAGCCCGTCGAGGGCGGATTTCACGTTGCCCCAGCGCGCCATCGTGCCCGCCAATTGCGAAAGCGGCGACAAGGTGCGCCCCGTCAGAATACCCACCGCGATGATGGAACCGACCGTGAATTGCCCCGCAAACACCAGATAGGTGCCCATGATCACCGCAGATACATAGGTCGCCTGCTGCACACCTTGGGACCAAAACGTAAGGGTCGACGCCAGCCGCCGCTGCTCGGATGATTTCATCGCCGACAGCGCGTTCAATTCCGACCACAACCGCATGACACGGTCCTCGCCACGTTGGGTTTTCAACGTGTCCAGTTCAAAGATCGTCTCGTGCAGCAACCGCGATGACTTGGCAGACGCGCCTTGGGTTTCTTCGGTCAGGCGGATCATCTTTTTCTGCATCAGGAAACCGGGGATGACCATCAAGATGCCACCGATCACCAGAACCCAGACCACGTTGCCCGCAATACTGGCCACCAGAAACAGGAAAACGAAAATAAAGGGAATATCGGCAATCGTGCCAATGGTGGAGGCGGTAAAAAACTCACGGACCGACCCGAATTCGCGCATCGCAGAAAAAGTCTGGTTCGGGGCTTGGCCCTTAACATCCGACCGCATGCCAAGGATGCGTTCCATCAAGATGTGCAACACCGACAGTTCGATCTGACGCCCTGCCCCGTCCATCAGGCGCGCGCGCGCAACCTTGATGAATGCCTCCATCAACAGCGCCAATGCGGCACCGGCGGCCAGCACCCAAAGCGTTGCCTCGGACTGGTGCGGGATCACGCGGTCATAGACTTGTAGCGAAAACAGCGCCACGGCGACCGCCAGCAAATTGGCAACAAATGATCCCAACGCCACTTCGCCCAACTGGCGTTTAAAGCGGCCAAACTGGCCCCAGAACCAATGCGCTTGCTTGCTTTCGGTCTTGTGCGTTTCGGCGACACGCGCGAGCGGTGCTTCGGCGCGCACCAGATAGCCGGCAAAGAATGCTTTGAAATCAGCCAGCGGTACATGGGCGCGGTTGTCGGTGCAGGTCTTGTCAAAGATCACCAGATCACCGCGCGACTGGCCCATGACCAGCACGACTTGTCCCGAGGTCATATAGGCAAGCGCCGGCCATAAATCGGCGCTTAACGCATCCACGTGGCTCACATTCGAAAGCAATCCAAGCGATTGTAATCCATAAGAGATCGCTGCGGCTTCATCGCGGCTTTTGGCGCCATCTTGCGTGGCTATGCCAATCGCCTCGAACAGATCACGCGGCGCCGCCTCTACCCCGAGTAGTCCGGCATAGATCGCTGCCAGTTCTGCCCGCGCCTGAATGCGATCTTCAAACTTGTTCTCGTTTAGCGCAGGTTGTGCCTCAACCGCCGTATTGGCCGGTACAATCTTGCCCTGATTGCCGTTGGTAATCGTCAGGGTGAAGGCGCGCTTTTGGGTCAAATTTCTGTTCCGTCTGCCAGTACGCCCAGTATCCGCGCCATCTCTAGGCGCAACCGGACGACATCGTATTTCAAGGTGACTTGCGACTGCTGCTGACGCGCAAAGGTCTCATAGACCCCCACCACGTCCATCACCTGCCGCTGGCCCGCGTCATATTGGCGCTGGAACAGATCAAGGTTCGCCTTGGCTTGTGTGGTCAACGCCTCGGCTTCTGCCGCTTGGCGTGCTTTGGCTGCGATCTGGCTTTCCAACTTGCTGAGTTGGCGATTTGCATCTTCATTGGCCTGCGCCACACGTCGGCTTGCGGCCTCTTTGGTCGCCTCGATTGCGCGCAGCGAGGCACCTGTGCCAAGCCCCAGCAATGTATCTGACGACACCTGCAATCCCAGATTGTTGCTGTCACCCACCGTGCCGCCCGCCGACAATCCCGGCAGTTGCGATGCGCGGTCCACTTTGGCCTGCGCAACTGCACGGGTCTTGTCGGCTTGTGCCAAGGTAACGGTCAACGGTTGTGCCGCTGAGGGCGGCACACGGAAATCAGGCACACCGCGCAGATCACCCAAAGGTTTCACAGACATCGCGTTCAATTCAGCGACAGATGTCCGCTCGAGTTCCAGATTGCGCGCTTGATCAGACTTAATCTCTGCCAGTTTCTGACGCAGGATATTCAAATCGGACCTGTCCGAGACGCCGCCGCGCACGCGCTCTGACATCACCCATTCAAAATGGCTCATGTCTTTTAAGGTGGCTTGCGCCAGGGTCGCCTTTTCGCGGGCCTCCGCGCCGGTGGTGTAAAGCTCGAGCGCGGTATGCACGCGGTCATTGGTATCCTGGGACAGTTTGACCGCCGCGACTTCAACATCGGCAATGGCGAACTCACGCTCGCCCTTCTTGCGGCCGTTGTCGAAAAGCACCTGATCGACGACCAGATTGGCCACCAGCGATCCAAGTGAGGTCAGGCTGATCTGCGGGCCGATTTTGGGAAGCCAGTTCTTGCTTGCCGCCTCCGAGCGCAGTCGTGCTGAGCGCAGTTCCGCCTCTGCGGCGCGCGAATTGGCGGCCAGTACCGCCGCCCCCACCTGATCAAACGTGCTGCCACCGGGCAAAACCGATGTGCGCCGGGTCAGACCTTTGATGATCTCGCTTTCGGCGTTGATTTTATCTTCATGGGTGGGTTTTGGTGTGGCCGTCAGGTCCGGCGATTTCAGGCGCGCCACAAAATCGCTGGTGCCAAGGGTCTTGCCCAATTCAGCAAAGCCACCACTGCCCCCTGCATCTGAAAGACAGCCCGTCAGGGTGAATGCAAGCGCAGACACGCCAAGAGCCCTCTTTGTACCGTTTTTCATAACCTGCCTCTACCGCGACGTATTTTTTAACGGGCGCGGGTCATTGAACGCCCGCGCCTCGAAAGATCTTAGATCGTGACTTAGATCACCACGTTGATGTCGTCGTCGATGACCACTGTGCCCTCTTGGCCCAGCGTGTAGATGTCATAGCGTTCGCCATCGCGGACGGTTGAGCCGGTCTTTTGCGCACCTGCAATCGACACCTGGTCATCCGCGCCACCCAGAACCTGCAGTTCATTGGTGTTTTCTGACAATGCCAGCAAGGACGCTTCATCAAGGGTCAGTTTGCCTTCTTCAGCGAACTTCAGATCGACCGCTTCGACGTTGTAGTTGCCCAAGTTGGGGTTGCTCATGGACACAACAGATCCGCTCGCCTCATCGTCCAGCACCAGATAGGTGCCGGTTGAGTTGCCTGCGTTGTCTGTGGCTGTCACGATCAGATGTGATCCGTCCGGTACATTGGCGTTGAATTGAAAATTCGTCTCGCCAAGCTGCGGGATGTCCGTCACGGATGCATTCACTTCGCTCACAGTCCCGTTACCGTTGACCTCGTGCACTTCCAGCAGACCATCGCTGAGGTCCGTTGAAATGCCACGAATACCGGTGTTGTCACGGGTAAAGGATTCCACGACAGGCCCGTCAGGTGCCTGCGTGTCGATCGCCAGCGTGTCGTTGATGCTGTCCACGTTACCCACAGCATCGGTCGCCGTGACAATGATGCCCGCGCTATACGTGCCGGGCGTGATGGCCGATGGGGGGATTGTCACGCTCCAGTTGCCTGCCGCATCCACGATAGCTGTGTGGTTGGAGCCGTCAAAGTTGACCACAACGGTTGAACCCGCCTCGACCTGACCTGCCAGATCAATGCCTGTTGCCGCCTCTGCAAAGCTGGCAACACTGTCTGCCCCGCCGCCGCCATTGGTCATGTTCAATGGCACAACTTCGGTATCGACATGAACACTGTCGCGGATGGTGGCGGTGTTACCGGCACGGTCGCGCGCTGTGACCGTAATCGGCGCATCATATGTACCCTCGGCAATCTGGTTGCTTGCGTAGGTCGCGATCCAGTCGCCACGCGGCCCGATCAGCGCATTCACCGCGACACCGTTCAGGGTCACAACAACCGAAGTTGATCCCACCTCTGTGGTGCCGCTGACCTGAACGCTGCCGTCGGACATGCGCTCAAACCCGTTGATCACACCGTCGCCTTCAACCGTGTCGGCGCTGACAGACAGGTTATCCACCCGTGTGTCGACCTGAACGCTGTCGGAGGCATTCAAGGTGTTGCCCGCACTGTCGGTCGTGGTCGCTGTAATCTGGGCAGTATAGACACCCGGTGCGACTTCGGCGCTAGAGAAATTCGCCTGCCAGTCACCTGCACCGTTTGCCGTCACCGTGTGGCTCACGCCCGCCATCGTGACCAAGACGCTGGCGCCCGGATTGGACGTGCCGGTCAAGACTACACCGTCGCTTGCTTCTGCTGCGTTAACGACATCGTCACCTTCAACAGGCTGGGGGCTGATTGTCAGCACGCCTGCATCGCGGTCAATCACAACATCACGGTTGATCGTGTCGACGTTGCCTGCTGCATCAGTGGCGACAGCCGTCATTGTTGTAACAGTCGTCCCGCTTGGGATTTCGCTGGAAGAGAACGACACCGTCCATGTGCCGTCCGCCGCCACAGTCGCGTTATGCGACGCGCCATTCATGCTGACGATCACGGTTGATCCCGGCTCAGTTGTGCCGGTCATCACCAGACCTTGTGCGGCCTCGGCGATGTTGATCACGCTGTCTGTGCCACCAGTAGTGCCGGTAAAGCCGAAATCACGCACAAGCGTGTCGATATCGACCTCCCCCGTGCTGGTGGAGGTGTTGCCGTAGCTGTCAGTCGCCGTGGCTGTCACGGTCGCTGTTGTCTCGCCAGAGGGGACTTCGCTCATTGCGAAATCCGCGCTCCAGTTGCCATTCGCATCAACCGTTGCGTTATGCATGCCGCTGCCAAAACTCACCACGACAGTTGAACCGGGCTGAGCGGTGCCTGTCAGCGTCACGCCGTCTTCGCGCTCGGCGGCGTTGACCACACCATCGGCTTCGACCGAAACCGTCTCAACTGTCACATCGCTGATTGTATCTACGATCAGGGTATCCGTGACGGTTGTTGTGTTGCCAAAGCTGTCGGACGACACGATTGTAACACCGGTTGAATATTCGCCCGCCTGCAAGGTGCCGTTGGCCCACGTGGCGGACCACATGCCATCTGCACCGACTGTCGTTGACTGCTCAACACCGGAAATGGTCACCAAGAGGCTCGCACCCGGCTCACCCTTGCCGGTCAGCGTCACGCCACCCGCAAAACTTTGCGCGTTAAAGAAATCCTGCACGGAATCTGTGCCGGACGTGACTTCAACAAGTGGTGCAATCGTGTCCACCACAAGGGTGTCCGTCACAGTGGTCGAATTGCCGAAGCTGTCGGTGCTGACAAGTGTGATACCGGTTGTATATTCACCCGCTTCCAGCGCGCCATTGGCCCACGTCGCGGACCACATGCCGTCTGATCCGACTGTCGTGCTGACCACAACGCCTGAGATCGTGACAACCATCGACGCGCCCGGCTCACCTTTGCCGGTCAACGTCACGCCATCAGAGAAACTCTCGCCGTTAAAGAAATCCTGAACGGAATCGGTGCCGGAGGTCACTTCGATAATTGGACCAAGGGTATCTACGATGAACGCAGGCCCGTCCAAGACCATCTGGCCAAGTGAGGTAAAGAAAGTAACGTCCGCTTCAAAATTGCCGTCACCGGGGAAGGTGTCGCCGGAGAAATCAACGCTAAATCCACCCTGATCGTCGATCTGGGTCTCAATCTGTTTGTCTCCGACCTGAACGACGACCGTGTCGCCCGGCTCACCACCACCTGAAACTGTGATGACAAACGGGCCGTTGCCGTCGCCGCCCAAAGATACGCTTGTATCGGGATCATTCACAAATGGCGTGGCGGGAGGCTGCGTGCCGCCGCCGTCTTCTGTGTCGCCGCCACCGCCGCCACCTGTCGTGGGAGGTGTGCCATCATCTGGTGTGCCGCCCGGTACGGACGGATCATCGCCACCACCCGTTAGCAGTCCGCCGCCCACAACCGCAGCACCGCCGACAGCCGCAGCTGTCGCTAGACCGCCGCCGCCCAAAAGGCCGGCACCTAGCAAAGGCGCCGCGAACATCGAAACTTCTTGATCGGCATATCCGCCAGCGACCAGTTCGGTGCGGCCAAGATACATCAAATCATCTGACGGGCTCCACTTGCCCCATTCTTCTGTCGGACCGTATTGGGCAAACAGGTTGCCGCCGTCTGCCTCGACAAAGGCGATCTCGCTCAGGTATCCATCCGCAGAGATGAACAACCGGTTCGCGGCGCCGCTGTCGTTAAAGTAGCCGTCGATCGTGATGACCCGCCCGTCACTGAGCGTGATGACAAGGTCATCTTCGACCCGCTGCTGGTCTTGCAGGTCAATCTGTCTCAGATTTAGGGAAATTTCCTGACCGCTTCCGGCCCGAATGACGGACAGTTTCTCTTCACCTGAAACTGTAAACTGTGCCGCGCTGCAATCCGCCCGCTGAATCGCGAACGACGAAATCAATCGCCTTCATAGTCACTACCACTCTACCTCAAAAACCTGTTAATTCAGGTCCGTTATGCTCAGTGCCGACCCTTGTAAGTTCAGGTCGTGCGTTGTTATTGCCCCTAAATATCCACAAATTAGACACAAAATAAAGGGGAGAGTTATTCCAGCTTTCCCTTTCGCGTTAAAATTGTACCTGTGTGGGGCTTCAAGATGCGCAGGTGCCAGCAAGCGGATTCAGTTGACTCATATTTTATCGCACCGCGAACACCATCGGTGCACAGATGCAACAGTTGACAAAATCTATGATGCACAAGACCTTCGGGGCATGAATGACCCGCAAAACAGCCGCTTTGGCGTAACCGAAAGCCCGGATCTGGGCATCATTATGGCCGATGGCACGCGGCTTTCTGCGCGCATCTGGCGTCCTGAAACCAGCGTTCCAGTGCCGGTGATCCTTGAATATTTGCCCTACCGCAAACGCGATGGCACCTGCGCACGCGACGCGCTGACCCATCCGTGGTTTGCCGCGTGCGGCTATGCCTGTATCCGTGTTGACATGCGCGGCAATGGTGACAGCGAAGGGGTGATGGAGGACGAATATACCGCCCAGGAACACGCCGACGCGGTCGAGGTGATCAACTGGCTTGCAGCCCAAGACTGGTGCAATGGCAGCGTCGGTATGATGGGCATCAGTTGGGGCGGGTTCAACGGCCTGCAGGTTGCGGCCCTGGCACCTGAACCGCTCAAGGCGGTGATCACGTTGTGCTCTACCGTCGACCGCTTTGCTGATGACATCCATTACAAAGGCGGCTGCCTTTTGAACGAAAACTTGGGCTGGGGCGCGACCATGTGGTCTTATTCGTCGCGCGCCCCCGACCCCGCCCTGCGGACCAACTGGCGCGAGATGTGGCTGCAGCGGCTTGAGGCCGAACCTTTCCTGCCTACAACTTGGCTGAACCACCAACGGCGCGATGCCTATTGGCAGCACGGATCGGTGATTGAGGACTATTCAAAGATCAAAGCGAAAGTTCTTGCCATCGGTGGCTGGGGCGATGCCTATAAAAACGCCGTACCCCAATTGGTCGAGGCGTTGCCGGATGCTAAAGGCATTGTGGGGCCATGGGTTCACAAATATCCTCATTTCGCGGTGCCCGAACCGCGCATCGGTTTTCTGCAAGAAGCGCTGCGCTGGTGGGATCATTGGCTGAAAGGCATAGACACCGGCGTGACGGCTGACCCCGACTACCGCGCCTATCTGATGGACGGCGTGCGCCCGGCTGCATGGTACACCCAACGCCCGGGCCGCTGGATTACGGAAAAAACCGGAGCGACCAGCCATCTGGCGACCGAAACGCTGCACCTGACGGACACAGGGCTTATGCCCACAACCGGCATGCTGACGCAAAACATCTCGTCTCCGGCCCATTGCGGCGCGGATGCGGGTGAATATTGCGCCATATGGCTAGGCCCTGAATTGCCCGGAGATCAGCGGCGCGATGACGCGTTGTCCTCGACATTTGATTCTGGGCCTCTCGCCGCAGACATGGACATCGTCGGCGCACCGCGCATCACGTTAAAACTGACCTCCGACCGCCCGCAGGCGCAGATTGCCGTGCGTCTGAACCACATCCATCCCGACGGGGCAGCGACGCGCATCAGCTATGGTGTTCTGAACCTGAGCCACCGTCACAGTGCGGCCACACCAACCGCGATGACGCCGGGAACAGCCGAAGAAATCACATTCACCCTCGATCACATCGCCTACCGCGTGCCCGCAGGCCACCGCCTGCGCGTGTCGATATCTGACAGCTATTGGCCGATGATCTGGCCCTCACCCACGAAAACCAACCTTGCGTTGAGCGCAGGCAAGATCGCCCTGCCCCAACGCCCCACCGCGGGCGGGGACGAACATGTTTTCGAACCACCCACCGCTGCGGACCCATGGCAGACCGAAACCTTGCGTCCTGAAAACCACGTACGGAGACAGGAAACCGATATGGTCACTGGCCACGTCGATCTGGTCGTCGAAGACGATTTTGGCAAAGTGCGCGATGCCGAACATGGCCTGATCGCAGGCTCGGTTGCCCGCGAACGTTGGCGTATCCACCCTGACGATCCGCTTAGCGCGCAAGGCACATGCCACTGGACCGATGAAATTGAGCGCGACGACATCATCCTGCGCACCGAGGCCCGTTGTGAGATGACTTCGGACGCCACGCATTTCCACCTGACAGCGCGGATCGAGGCTTATGAGAACGGCGCGCTGATCTACGCCCGCGACGTGAATGACAGCGTCCCAAGGGACCACATGTAACACCGGCGTTACAAAAACCGGTGTATTAACGCTTGCGAGCAGAGCTGAAATGCGCAAACTTGATTCATCAATCAATAAAAGGTCACGCCAAGTGGCCGCACCAACCGGGAGACCATCTAAATGAACGAACAACTCAAAAATATGACCGCCGACGTCGCAAAGGGTCTGATGACACGCCGCGAATTTGTCGGACGTGCCGCAGCACTTGGCGTTACCGCCGCGGTTGCCAACACAATGCTCGCCGAAAGCGCTGCTGCTGACGGTCATGAGACGCCCAAGCGTGGCGGCATGATGCGCATCGGTTCTTCCGGTGGCGAAAGCACAAACACCCAAGACCCCGCATTGACCGCATCCGAAGTGCCGCTCAACAACTTGCGCGCATGGGGCGAATTGCTCGTCGAAGTCGACGCCGAAGGCGAGATCGACTTCCGCATGGCCGAAAGCGTGGAAGCTTCTGCCAACGCCCAGCAGTGGGTTTTCAAAATCCGCAAAGGCATTCCGTTCTCCAACGGCAAAGAGATGACCCCTGACGACGTGCTGAAAACCATGCAGCGTCACTCAAACGAGGACAGCAAATCTGGCGCGCTTGGCATCATGCAAGGCATCGCCGAGATGAAAGTCGATGGCGACAACTTTATCGTGAACCTCGACACGCCAAACGCCGACTTGCCTTACCTGATGGCGGATTATCACCTGATGATCCAACCCGGTGGCGGCATGGATGATCCGGGTGCTGCAATCGGCACTGGTGCCTATACCCTTGAAATCGACGAGCCGGGTGTGCGTCATGCCTACAAGCGCCGCGACGATTACTGGGATTCCGAGAACCGTGGCTGGGCCGATGAAATCGAACAGTTGGTGTTGAACGACGCAACTGCACGTACTGCTGCCTTGCAGTCCGGTCAGGTCTCTATCATCAACCGTGTTGACCCCAAGGTTGCCGCCCTGCTGGACCGCGCACCAAACCTGAGCGTGCAATCTGCATCCGGTCGTGGCCACTATGTGTTCATCGCCCACAAAGACACCGCCCCCTTCGACAACAACGAAGTGATGCTGGCGCTCAAATATGCCATCAACCGTGAAGAAATGGTCGACAAGATCCTGCGCGGATACGGTTCCATCGGTAACGATTTCCCGATCAACGCGTCCTACCCGCTGTTTGACGCCTCTATCACCCAGCGCGAGCATTCCATCGAGAAAGCGAAAGAGCATTACGCGAAATCAGGCCACGACGGTTCCCCGATCATTCTGCGCGTTGCAGACGGCGCGTTCCCGGGTGCCGTCGATGCGGCAGCGCTCTTTCAGCAGACAGCGCAAGCCGCTGGTATCCCACTGGAAATCAAGCGTGAGCCGAACGACGGCTACTGGTCCGAAGTCTGGAACGTGCAGCCCTTCTGTGCCTCCTATTGGGGTGGTCGTCCGGTTCAGGACCAGATGTATTCCACGGCCTATCTGTCGACCGCAGACTGGAACGACACCCGTTGGAAGCGTCCGGAATTCGACGCGATGCTCAACGCAGCCAAAGGCGAGCTGGACCTTGCCAAGCGCAAGGCAATCTACTCCGAAATGGGCACAATGCTGCGCGATGAGGGCGGCGTGATCCTGCCAATGTTCAACGACTTCGTCTCTGGCGTGTCCAACAACATCGGCGGCTACGTCAACGACCCGAACGGTCCTGTGATGAACAACAAATCACACATCGCATGCTGGTTGAAGGACGCGTAAGCGTCTAGATATCATGCACCCCATCTTAAAACTGATAACCCAGCGCGTGGCGCTGGGTTTGATGCTACTTTTCGCAGCATCCATCCTTATTTTTGGTGGCACAATGATGCTGCCCGGCGACGTGGCCCAGCAAATCCTTGGCCAGTCAGCGACCCCCGTAGCCCTTGAAAACCTGCGTGCTGAATTGGGTTTGAACGATCCGCCCGTCACCCGTTATTTCCAATGGCTAGGCGGCTTTCTAACTGGCGATCTGGGTACTGCCCTGACCAATGGCCGCGACATCGCCGAAAGCCTTGGGTTCCGTCTGCGCAACACGCTTTTCCTCGCCTTCTGGGCGGCCGTCATCTCGGTCCCGCTGGCGATATTCCTTGGCCTCTTGGCCGTCCGTTACAAAGACCGCATTCCCGACAAGGTGATCTCTGCGGTCACGCTGACCACCATTTCGATCCCGGAATTCATGATCGGCTACATCCTGATCTATTGGGTCTCGATCAAAGCAGGCTGGTTTTCGTCGGTCGCCATCATCAACGACAGCATGTCTTTGGGCGAAAAGCTGAACGCGATTGCGATCCCCGTCATGGTGCTGACACTTGTGGTTCTTGCACATATGATGCGGATGACCCGCGCGGCGATCCTAAATGTGATGCAATCGGCTTATATCGAAACGGCTGAGCTGAAAGGCATGGGCATGTTGCCTATTATCGCCAAACACGCCTTTCCCAACGCCATCGCCCCAATCGTGAACGTGGTGATGATCAACCTCGCCTACCTTGTTGTTGGTGTCGTGGTGGTCGAAGTCGTCTTTGCGTATCCCGGCATGGGGCAATATCTGGTGGACCATGTGGCCAAACGCGACGTGCCTGTGGTGCAAGCCTGCGGTCTGATCTTTGCGGCTGTCTATATCGGTCTGAACCTGATTGCTGATATCGTGTCCATTTTGGCCAATCCGCGTCTGAGGCATCCAAAATGAAGAACATCCCCATCTCCGCCATGATTGGCCTGTTTTTCACCGGATTGTATTTCCTGATGGCCCTCTTTGCGCCGCTTATCGCGCCTTATGGCATGGCCGAAGTCGTCGGTGACGTCTGGGAGCCCTCCTCTAGCGAGTTCTTGCTGGGCACAGACAGCATTGGCCGTGACCTGCTGACACGCCTTATTTACGGGGGCCGCACCACGATCTTTATCGCGACGATGGCGACGATCCTCAGCTTCACATTGGGCTCTATCCTTGGTTTCTTCGCAGCCGTTTCGGGTGGTTGGGTGGATCAGGCCATCAGCCGATTTGTCGATCTGATCATGTCGATCCCGTCGCTGATCTTTGCCCTCGTGGTCCTGTCGGTCATGCCCACGACCACAACCATCCTGATCCTGCTCATGGGCCTTTTGGATTCCACCCGCGTGTTCCGCTTGGCCCGCGCGGTTGCCGTGGACATTACGGTAATGGACTACGTTGAGGCCGCCCGCTTGCGCGGCGAGAAAATCGGCTGGATCATCTTCCGTGAAACCCTGCCCAATGCGCTGTCACCGCTGGTGGCTGAAATGGGCCTGCGCTTTATCTTTGCGGTTCTGTTCATCTCGACCCTCTCGTTCCTTGGCCTTGGCGTACAGCCCCCGCTGGCGGATTGGGGCGGCATCGTGAAAGAGAACAAAGAAGGTATCAACTACGGCATCCAAGCGGCGCTTTATCCCGCCTACGCCATCGCGACGCTTTGCATCTCGATCAATCTGGTTGCCGACTGGATCTTGAACCGCACCACATCGCTCAAAGGAGGTCGCGGATGACCGAACCACTCCTAAAGGTACGCGGCCTCAAAATCGGCGCCCGCATCTATCCCCCCGGCGAGCGTCCGCGCGATATTGCCATCGTCCACGGTGTAGACTTCGACCTTGAGGCGGGCAAAGTCCTCGGCCTTATCGGGGAATCGGGTGCCGGTAAATCCACCATCGGTCTGGCTTCTATGGCATACGGGCGCGGCGGCGTGGAACTTACGGGCGGCGAGGTCTGGGTCAACGGACGCGACACCTTGAAATCCGGCATGCGCGATGTCCGTTCATTGCGCGGCGGCGAAGTCACTTATGTTTCCCAATCTGCAGCCGCTTCTTTCAACCCGGCCAAAAAGATCATGGAGCAGGTGACCGAAGCCGCGATCCTGCATAAGAAATTCACCAAGAAAGAAGCCGAAGAGCGCGCCATTCTCTTGTTTGACAAACTCGGCCTGCCCGACCCTGAAAACATCGGTCAACGCTACCCGCACCAGGTCTCGGGTGGCCAGCTACAGCGCTGCATGACGGCTCTTGCACTGTGTCCCGAGCCCGATCTGGTGGTGTTTGACGAACCCACAACCGCGCTCGACGTGACCACCCAAATCGATGTGCTGGCCGCAATCAAGGAAGCGATCCGCGACACGGGCGTTGCCGCCCTTTATATCACGCACGATCTGGCTGTAGTGGCGCAAGTCAGCGACCACATCATGGTCCTGCAACAGGGCGCGATGGTCGAATACGGCACCACCGACCAGATCATCAATAACCCGCAAGAAGAATACACCCAAGCGCTCGTCTCCGTGCGTTCGATCAAGCATATCGAGAAAGAGCCGACCGACATGCCGTTGTTGCGCGTCGAACACATCACCGCCCGCTACAAAGGCACCAATTTCGATGTGCTCAAGGACGTGAACGTGGAACTGCATCCGGGTCAGACCCTTGCCATCGTTGGCGAATCCGGCTCCGGAAAATCCACCCTTGCGCGCGTCATAACCGGTCTTTTGCCGCCATCCGAGGGCACGATCACCTTTGATGGACGCATTTTGTCGCCTGATCTGGCCACGCGCCCGCTAGAGGATCTGCGCGAGTTGCAGATGATCTACCAGATGGCCGATACCGCCATGAATCCGCGCCAAACTGTGGGCACGATCATTGGCAGACCCTTGGAGTTCTACTTTGGCCTCAAAGGCAAAGCCAAACAAAAGCGTATTCAGGAGCTTCTGGACGAGATTGAACTGGGCGACGGTTTTCAGGACCGGTATCCCGCCGAACTGTCTGGTGGTCAGAAACAGCGTGTCTGTATCGCGCGCGCGTTGGCGGCCAAGCCCAAGCTGATTATCTGTGATGAGGTAACTTCGGCGCTCGACCCGCTGGTCGCCGATGGCATCCTGAAGCTGCTCTTGAAGCTGCAAAAAGTCGAAGACGTTTCCTATCTGTTCATCACCCACGATCTGGCGACGGTCAAAGCCATCGCAGACAGCATAGCGGTGATGTTTCAGGGCGAGGTGGTGCGCTACGGGCCAAAATCCAAGGTGCTCTCGCCCCCCTTTGATGATTACACTGATCTTTTGCTCAGCTCGGTGCCGGAAATGAAACTTGGTTGGCTCGAAGACGTGTTGGCGAACCGCAAAATGGAAAGTGCGGGCAACTAGGGTGCTAGACGCGGACCTTTTGGCGGGTCCGCGATGCTCAGTATTTCGAGTGATCCCGGATTGGGTTGGCACAAGGCAAGAAAGAACCCCAAATTGCATTTGACGTGTACAGTTCTACTTTAGGTACTTGCTGATGCGAAGAGTTAAGGTATCGTTAACGGACGAACATTTGCTCAACTGTAATTTGGATGCCGAAATGCTTCGATTGGTTCTCAGCGCATTAACTGCGATGTCATTTGCGCATCCGCTTTCCGCAAGTCAGCCGACTGGTTTCTCACCAAAGATGGATGCCATTTCGCACGGTGGAGGATGCCGCAAAAGCTCTCCTGCCGGGCAATGCTGCCACATGGACAACAGGGCGGGACGCGTCCATTGTCATTAGGCAAGCGCTGATCCGACCTTTAGAAACATTCCCGAATTCCATGTCAAAGCCATCCAAAAGCATCGCTCTTTTCGGCGCAACCGGCACTGCGGGGCGCGGTACGGCGCGCGCCTTGCGGGATGCGGGCCACAGCGTTACAGCCTATTGCCGCAGCAATCCACAGATCGACGGTGTCGCGTTCATACCCGCCGATCTGGATAACGTTACACTGCCCGCCCATGATGCGGTCGTTTCCTGCATTGCCTCGCGCACCGGTGCACCCGCAGATGCGTGGCGCATTGACCATGACGCGAACCTCGCGATCCTGCACGCTGCAAAGCGCGCTGGCATCCCCCACTTTATCCTGCTGTCTGCGATCTGTGTCCAGAAACCTTTACTGGCCTTCCAACACGCCAAACTGGCGTTCGAGGACGCGCTCCAGTCATCCGGCCTGACCTATTCCATCGTCCGCCCCACCGCGTTTTTCAAATCGCTCTCTGGTCAGCTTGACCGGCTCAAACGTGGCAAACCATATCTAATGTTCGGCGACGGCGCATTGACGGCTTGCAAGCCGATCAGTGACGATGATCTTGGGCGTTTTATCACGTCCTGCCTTGACCTGCCGAAACATCAAAACGCCGTTCTGCCCATCGGCGGTCCCGGCCCGGCACTGACCCCGTATCAGATGGGTCAGGCCCTCTTTCACGCGCTGGACCTGCCCCCGAAATATCGCGCAGTTTCCCCGCGTGTCATTGCCACGATCGCCGGCGGACTTGCGCTGGCAGGCAGGCTTAGCCCCAAGATGGCCGCCAAAGCCGATCTTGCCCGCATCGGTCACTACTATGCCACCGAATCCATGCTGCATTGGGACGCCGCACAAAACCGCTATGACGCCGATGCGACCCCTGAATTCGGGTCCGAGACCCTGTTTGATCACTACCTCGCACTGGCTGCTGGTGATGCAATCCAGGACCGCGGCGATCACGCCGTTTTCTAGACATTCAACCCACCAAATCGCATACTTGCCGTTGCACGTCCGCCTTCAATCTGGCTCAATATACGCACCCGAAAAGGAGCGCCCCCATGGACAACAAACTACTTCTGATCATCCTCGACGGTGTGCCCTACCGCAACTTTCGCCGCCTCTTTGGCAACCTTGAAGGCTGGGTTGATTCAGGTCACGCCCGCGTCTGGAAATCCCGCGCTGTCCTCCCCTCGATCTCTGCGTCTTGCTACGCCTCTATTCACACCGGCGTCGCTCCTGCGGTTCATGGCTGCACTGGCAATGGCAATGTGTTCCGCCTGAAAGAAAAGGATGTTTTCGCCCAAGTCCGCGCGGCGGGTGGCGTTACGGGTGCGGTCGCGCATTCCTTCTGGTCAGAGTTCTTCAACCGCCATCCCTTTGATTACGTTCGAGATATCGAATACGATGAGCCTGCCAGCGATACCATCAACCACGGCCGTTTCCACACGATGACCGGCTATGGCCAGATCAACCAGATGACGCCATCCGACGTTGATCTATTCGCCACACTGACCAACCTGTGCCTGCGTTTCGGGTTGAATTACGGCATGCTGCACACCTGCACACTCGACAGCATGGGCCACCGGTTTTTTCACGATTGTCAGGAAATGGACCACGCCTGCGCCGTCATGGATGAAATGCTCGCCCCTTTCATCGGAAAATGGATGGAGGCGGGCTATGAGATCATCGTCACCGCCGATCACGGACAGGACGAACGCGGCCACCATGGCGGGCGCGGGGCGCTGCAACAAGAAAGCGCATTGTACTACTTCGGCCCCGCTGAAGGACCGCCCGAAGAAACATTGATCGACCAGTTACAACTGGCCCCCACGATCCTGACCCGCCTTGGCGCGCCTGTTGCGGCCACGATGAAAGCAAAGAGCTTTCTAACGTAGGGTGCGCATTTAATGCGCACCATTCTGACCCGAATACGATCTGCAAAGGTGCGCGGTGTTTACCGCTGAGTAATCACCAAAGGCGCGCGATAAATGCGCACCCTACGGGTAGGGCCATTCGCAACGGCCCAAAGCCGCCACACCATCGACCACCCGGTCAAAGAAAACCGCCGCCCGCGCCGACATATTCCGCGCGCGCAGACAGGCGTGCACCATGCCTGCCTCATTGAACCAAACGGCCTGCCCGCCAGCGCCCAGCAGTGCATCGCGGTACGCCCCGCCATCGCTAGACAAGGGATCACACTCAGCCGTCACCAAGACCGTCGGCGGCAACCCTGAAAAGTCGCTGTCATTCAAAGGCGCATAGCGCGGATCGTCTTTGGGCGGCGGCGCGCCACCGGTCCTAACGGTCTGGTAGAACTGCATGTCCTTCACGGTCAATTGCGGCGCATTTGCATGCTCGACATAAGACCCTTTCGTCCAATCACCGCCCAGTCCGGGATAGATCAACACCTGCCCCACAATGCGCGCCTCATTGACACGCCCCCGCGCGTAATGCGCGACAGCAGCGGCAAGGTTGCCGCCCGCACTGTCACCACACAGAACCAAAGGCCCTGCGCATCCTGCGGCAACCGCCTCGAACGCGTCCCACGCATCCTGAAAACAGCCCGGAAAAACAGTCTCGGGTGCCAAACCGTAGTCCACTGAAACAACGCGGTATCCGGTGCGCGCGCATATCTCGGCGCAGATGTCATCATGACTATCCAAGCCGCCAACGACAAAGCCACCGCCGTGATAATAGACAACGGTAACAGGACTGTCGCCGCTGACATATGTGCGGCACGGCACCCCACCAAAAACGCGGTCCTCCACCGCCACACCATCGGGGCGTGGCTGGTGGAAAATCCGGCACATGTCGTCATAGACGCGGCGCTGGCCTTCGATGCTCATCTCCACCGCGTCGGGGGGATAGGCTGCATCCAGTTTGGCAATATAGGCCCATGTTTCCGCGTCGATCAGGCGGGTATAGTCAGGTCCGCTCACGCTTTCTCCCAAGGCCGGGTAAAGCTGCCCAATGTGCTTTCCACGTCCGCGTCAGAGGTGCCGTTCATCTCGACATGGGCGATCAACCCACGTTTTTTGTCGTCACTGACAGATGCCACACGCGCCGCATGGCCCGCAGTCTTTAGCGCGCCATCATAGATGCGAATGATCGCATCCTTGCGCAGGTCCGGCTTAAAGATTTTGCCAACAGCCGTCTTGGGCAGCTCATTCATGATCTTGATGTGCTTGGGATGCGCTGCGCGTTCCTGAACATTCGCTTTGCAGAATTCCAACAGCTCTTCTTCGGTGACGCTTGCGCCTTCTACCAGTTCAACGAATGCGCAAGGCACCTCGCCTGCATGGGCATCGGGCTGGCCGATCGCACCGGCAAAACTGACCGCCGGATGTCCCAACAGCGCTTCTTCGATCTCGGCAGGATCAATGTTGTGGCCCCCGCGAATAATCAGATCCTTGGACCGGCCCGTGATCCACAAATAACCATCCGCATCAACACGGCCCAGATCGCCTGTGCGCAGGTATTTGCCATCATAATAAAGACCGATGTTCTTTTCTGCCTCGGTATAGGTGTTGTTCACATAGACACCGGGGTTCGACACGCAAATCTCGCCAATCTCGTCAACACCGGCGACAACGTCACCCTCTGCCGATCCTTTGACAATCTTGATGTCGGTATAGGGGAACGGAATCCCGATAGAGCCGACCTTTTTCACCCCATCCACCGGGTTGCCCGACACAAGGCAGGTCGCCTCGGTCATGCCATATCCTTCGACAATGGCCATACCTGTGGTTTCTTCAAACCGTCGGAACAGTTCCAGCGGCAGCGGCGCTGATCCGGAAAAGGCCGTTTTGACAGATGAAATATCCGCATCAACAGGCCGCTGCATCGTTGCGGCAAGCGCCGTTGGCACTGATACGACAAACGTGACCTTGTAGCGTTCCACCAACTTCCAGATGTTGTCAAACACACCTTCACCCCGGTAGCCCTGCGGCGTCGGGAACACAACATGCGCACCAGAGGCAACCGCCCCCATCAACATCACCTGACAGGCCATGACGTGGAACAGCGGCAAGGGACACAACATCACATCATCGGGGGACAACAACGTGGTGGCCCCGACCCAACCATTATAAATCGCACCCGAATACAAATGCTGTGCCACCTTGGGCATTCCCGTCGTACCACCGGTGTGAAAATAGAACGCAACGCGGTCTTCCTGCACATCCTCAAAGGTCAGCGTGGTGGGCTGCTTGTTCATCTCGGCGTTGAAATTCAGGTACTTTGCCTGATTTCCCACCATCCCCTTGGGCCGGATGAACGGCACAATCCAGGATTTTGGCGGCGTCAGGTAACGCACCATGTCGACCTCAAGAACTGTGTGCACGCCCGGCGCCATCTTGACCGCCTTGGCGGTTTTCTCGGCCACATCCGTCTTTGGAAAGGGGCGCAAGGTCACGACCACAGAAGCGCCCGTCTCGCGCAAAATCGCTGCGATCTGTTCAGGCTCCATCAGCGGGTTGATCGGCTGTGCAATCCCCGCGACGGCCCCGCCCAAAAGCGTCAGAACGGTTTCGTTGGTGTTAGGCAGTACGTAAGCAACAACATCCTTGGGACCAATGCCGAGGCCGCGCAACATGTTGGCCGTCTGGGCGACCTTGGCGTGCATCTGGGACCAGGTAAAAGTCTCGACCTTGTCTTTCGGGCCGGACAGTATCTGGAAACTGATTGCTTTGTGGTTCGGAAATTTCTTGGCTGTCTCGGTCAATTGACCAAAAAGCGTGACGGGCACCTTGCGGTCTGCCCAAGGCATTTCATTCGTGATGGCGTCGCGGTCTGCGATCCCGGCGTATGACATAGTTTATCCTCCCCTTAACGCCGGTTTTCCGGCTTATTTTCGCGTTAGCGAACAAGATGGGGGTAAACATCCGTTTGCGCAAGCTTTGTCCACGTCAAAGACGCTGCGTCAAGCAATGGGCCCCGCGGAATGCAAAAGAGCGCCGATTTGCACCCGCGCCCTTCTTTCTTTTTGGCCTTAAATATTTCGGAGGTCTGGAGGCAGAGCCTCCAGTCTGTCCCCGATGCAACCCCTTACTTCGGGGGGATGCGCAGTACCTGACCGGGGTAAATCTTGTCGGGATCACTCAGCATCGGTTTATTGGCCTCAAAAATCTCGGTATAACGCGCGCCGTTCCCCAGCGCTTTGGTCGCAACAGCCCAAAGTGTGTCGCCCTTTTCGACGGTATGGAACGTCGGCTCGCCCTCGCCGCCGGTGATCTCGTCCGCAACCGACGCCACGCCTTCGACGTTGCCCACGGCAAGAATGACTTTTTCTTTCATTTCCTGGCTGACGGCCTTGCCGCTCACCTTGACCTGATCGCCTTCTACAGTGATCTCTAGGCCTTCCGCATCCAGACCCAGATCCTTCAACTCGTCCTGCAACGCGGCGCCGGATACTTCTGCATCATCATCGCCGCCAAAGACTTTCTTGCCGGCACCTTTTACGAAACTCCACAAACCCATTTGGTTCTCCCCTGGTTGGTTGTTCGCCATGAGTATCGACGCGCCACACCCAAAACAAAAGGGGAATTACGCTGCCTGCGCCCCATCGGTGAATTGCAAACGCGCCAGACGCGCATAAAGCCCGCCTTTGGCTACCAGCTCATCATGGGTGCCAGTCGCCACAATCCGGCCCGCCTCCAGCACGACAATGCGGTCGGCCTTTTTCACAGTTGCCAACCGGTGCGCGATGATCAGTGTGGTGCGGTCCGCGCTTAGCAGATCAACCGCATCCTGCACCGCGCGTTCGCTTTCCGCATCCAGGGCGCTTGTCGCCTCGTCCAGCAGCAGAACCGGTGCGTCACGCAAGATCGCGCGCGCAATGGCGATGCGCTGTTTCTGGCCGCCTGACAACATCACACCGCGTTCGCCCAGATAGCTGTCATAGCCTTCTGGCAATGCTGCGATAAAGTCATGCGCCGCGGCAGCTTGGGCGGCAGCCATCACTTCGGTCTCGGTCGCGTCGGGCCTGCCAAAGCGGATGTTCTCGAAAGCGCTGGTGGCAAAGATCACCGGGTCTTGGGGCACCAAGGCAATGGCACGGCGAAAACTGTCGCGGCTCATCTCGCGCAAGTCGATCCCGTCAAAGGTAATCCGCCCGGCAGATGGATCATAAAACCGCAAAATCATCTGGATGATCGTCGTCTTGCCCGCCCCTGAAGGGCCGACAAAGGCCACAGTCTCACCGGGTTTGATCCGCAGATCGACACCGTCCAAGGCCGCCACATCAGGCCGCGCAGGGTAGGAAAAATGCACACCCTCAAAAGCAATCTCGCCTGTGACGATTGCGGGCAAGGTGCGTGGCCCATCGGGGTCTTGCACGGCATCTTCGGTCTGTAACAATTCCACCAGCCGTTCTGTGGCACCCGCTGCACGCTGCACCTCGCCCCAAATTTCTGACAGGGCCGCAACCGCGCCCGCCACCATCACTGCATAGATCACGAACTGAACCAAGGCGCCGACGGTCATGTCGCCCATGCGCACATCCCGTGCACCGACCCAAAGCACCCCCAGAATGCCCGCAAAAACAAGGAAAATAACAATCACTGTCATCGCCGCCCGCGTTTTGATCCGCAACCGCGCCGCGTCATACGAGCTTTCGGTCATCGCCGCGAACTGGCCCCGGCTGGCATTCTCATGGGTAAAGGCCTGTACCGTTTGCACCGACGACAAGCTTTCGGATGCATTGCCCGATGATGCCGCAATCCAGTCCTGATTTTCACGGCTGATCACCCGCAACCGCCGACCCAAGGTCAGAATCGGGATGATCACCGCTGGCACGATCAGCAACACCAACCCCGTCAACTTGGCCGAGGTCAGCAGCATCAGCGCCAGCCCCCCGACAAAAATCAAAATATTGCGCAGCGCGATGGAGACGGAGGAGCCGATAACCGACAAGAGCAGCGTGGTATCTGTGGTGATCCGGCTCAGGACTTCGCCCGTCATGACACGTTCATAAAACGCAGGGCTCATGCCGATCACGCGGTCGAACACATCCTTGCGAATGTCGGCCACAACCCTTTCGCCCAGCATTGTCACCAGAGCATAGCGCAGCCCTGTACCAACAGCCAAAAGCGCTGCGACGATCAGTGCCGCACCAAAATACTGGTCCAGCAATTGCGGGTCATTGCCACCAAAGCTGTCGACCACACGGCGCACCGCCAAAGGCAGCGTCAAAGAGATCACAGCCGTCGCCACCAATGCAACGATCGCACCGGCCACCAGCAGCAGATAGGGCTTCATAAACGGCGCGAGTGCGCGCAATATACCGATCTGGCGTGACTTCTCACGCTCTTCGGTGGCGGTTGGTGCGGGTTGCGGTGCGCGGGCCATAAAACGTCCTTACTGGTCGTTTGCCGTGATGGCCCGATAGGCCGCTAGGGTCAAGCCGTGGCAATGTCACATCCGAAAATTCGTCAGCAAAGGATGTGGAGCGGGCGGAGGGAATCGAACCCTCATCTTCAGTTTGGAAAGCTGGTATCCAAATCCCAATTAATCATCTATTTTCAAATGGTTAAATTTTTTCCACATGCGTTTTAGTAGGCGATGTGTCGGAAAGGAATTTCTGGAGCGGGCGGAGGGAATCGAACCCTCATCTTCAGTTTGGAAAACTGAGGTCTTAACCATTACACAACGCCCGCT
>ENA-OQVM01000237-OQVM01000237.1-marine-metagenome-genome-assembly--contig:-NODE-237-length-92871-cov-6.653383_pt1 | contig 92871 bp, 63 predicted proteins | sample MGYA00237776_ERZ505498 | MGnify/ENA primary metagenome ERZ505498 (study PRJEB26159, sample SAMN06265151) | marine metagenome | isolation source: Helgoland LTER site | place: Germany:Helgoland, sampling... | reverse complement strand
ATCCTTAACTTCTGGTGGTAGTAGTTTTTACGATTTATCAACAGCAACAGCAAGTACTGCTGTTACTATTCAAGATGCACTAGTAGTTTCTAACGACTTAACAATTGCAGCTAGTACCACCTTAGATGCAGGAAGTGATCAAGCCATTTCTGTTGGAGGAAATTGGGATAACGGAAATGGTGGAACTTTTATATCTGCATCAAATACAGTCACATTTAATGGTTCTGGAGCACAGACTGTAACTACAGGTGGAACGGGAACTGGTAATGATTTTAATAATGTAACCATAACAAATACAGCAGCAAGTCCTGGAACTGATTTTATTCAAACGTCTGGTGCTATAAAAGTGGATGGAACTTTGGATGTAACTGATGGACAGTTTATGCCAGCGGCTAATAGTGATTTTGTGAATGTTACGTTATCTAGTAGTAACGGAAAATTAATGCAAGCTACAATAGGAACTATAACTGTTTCAGGAACATGGAACAATAGTGGTGGAAGTTCAGCATCTTTTGAAGCAAGTAGTGCCGCAAGAGTGACTTTTGATGGCGCAGGAGCACAGTCTCTTACTAGTGGGGGTATTTCTTTTAATTTATTTAAAACAGCAACATCTGGTACTGTAGTTACTATTCAAGATGCTTTGATTGTTGCAAAAACTCTTGAAATAGGAGCGAATACCACTTTAGATGCAGGAAGTAATCAAGCTATTTCTGTTGGAATTAATTGGGACAACGATAATGGTGGAACCTTTACATCAGCTTCTGGAACAGTAACCTTTAATGGGACAAGTAATCAAATAATTTATACGGGAGGAGTAGGCACAGGAAATGACTTTTACAATTTAACAATAGACAATACGGGAGATCCTGCAGGTTTAGATACTGAAACGTCTGGTGCTATAAAAGTAACAGGAACTTTAGATGTAACAGATGGAATGTTTGTCCCAGCAACATCCAGTGAATTTATAGATGTTACTATTTCTGCAACTGGTGGTGTTTTGAAACCAGCTACTAGTTCGTCTATTACTGTTTCGGGTAATTGGAGTGATGCCAGTGGAACTTTTACACCTAATTCGGGGACTGTTGTGATGGATGGAACTTCAAAAACCATTGCCACTGGAGCAAGTAATGAGTTTTATAATCTAACAATAGACGGAACAGTAACTACTAGCACATCTAACGATGTTAATGTACAGAATTTATTAACTGTAAATTCCTCAAAAACTTTAACAGTTAGTCCTGGAGACGAATTAACATTAGAAGATGCAACTGTTTCTGGTACTTTAACAGTAGATGCAGATGGTAGCAACAATGCCACTGTAGATTTTGGTTCTGCAAGTAGTGCAGATTTTGATGTTTCAGGAACACTAGTTTTAGATGGTCACGATGCTAATAATAGAGCGATTATTACTAGTGTCAATGGAGCTAGAATAGATGTTGATATTACAGGAACTTTAACAGCAGATTATTTTACTTTTGAATATCCTGATGGCGATGGATTGTATGTAACTGGATCAAGTGCACAAACGATTTCTTTTGGGGCGTTTGATTATCCATTAGCAAACGGAACATTACTAAATTTAACTTCGGCAACGAATATAACCAACGATTTAATTACGGGATGTTCTTTTGGAAATTCATCTGTTAAATCACCAGCAGTTAGTGGACCAAAGAATGTAACTGCAGATGGGTCTACTGATGTAGTAACGTTTACTGTTTTTAGTGGTGCTTTAGCTACTGATGCGTCTACAGCTGTAGGAAACGAGGTTGATCCCAGTAATAAATTAATTTGGTTTGATAATAATTACTATTCAAATACGAATACCAATCCTAACTCGCTTAGTAACTGGTATACTGGAACTAATGGAACAGGATTAAATCCTTCTAATTTTACTACTGCTACAGATAATTTCGTAGTTCAGAATGGCGATACATATACTGCTAATGCAGATTGGAGTATTTCAGGAGACTTACAAGTTGAGTCTGGAGGGGAACTAGTAACTGGTGCCAACACAGTATCTATAGATTTAGTATCAGATATTGATGGAACATTAACTATTTCAAATGGGGGAGTTTACGATGCCAATGGAGAATTTGACGCAACTGGAGGTACTATTGATCAAGACGGAACATCGGCTCTAAGAATGGCTGGTACAGTAACATCTTTAGGATCTTCTTTAGATAACGCTGCTGGAACGGTAGAGTACGACGGAGGAGCGCAAGATGTATTTGCTGATGATTATTTCAATTTAGAAATTGACCAAGCAGGTACAAAAACAGCTCAAGGGGCTGTTAACGTTGCAGGAACTTTAACCGTACAGTCAACAGGTACACCAATTTACGATATCGCAGCAACTACTACAACTGTTAGTGGAACTAGTACAATTTCAGGAACTTTAAATATTAACGGTAGTGGAGTATACGACGGAAATGGTGATTTTGCAGCAACTGGTGCTATTACAATGGATGGAACTGCAAGATTACAATTATCGGCAGCTAATTCAGGAGTATCTAGTTTAGGAACTTTAGACGATGCCGCAGGAACAGTAGTGTACGATGGTGGAACACAAAATATATTAGCCGGTACTTATTACAATTTAGAAATAGATGAAGCTGGAACAAAGACCGCTCAGGGAGCTGTTACAGCGAATGGAACATTAAATGTTCAATCAGCTGCTACTTACGATATTGCAGCAACTACTACTACGGTAACTGGAAATAGTATAATTCCAGGAACATTAGATATTGATGGAAGTGGAGTGTTTGATGCAAATAATACATTTGATGCAACTGGTGGAACGGTACAATTTACAGGATCTGGAGGATCTTTAAAATTAGGTGGAGCTACCGTTACTAGTCTCGGAAATACCCTTACGGAAGGAACGGGAACTGTAGAATATGACTACGCAGGAAATCAAACAGTTTTATCTGAAACTTATTATAATCTAACTATAAATAATAGCACAGGAACAAAAACAGCAGGAGGTGCTTTGGATATAGATGGTGATTTAACGGTTACTGCTGGAGAATTAGCAATGGATGGAAATAATGCTGATGTTGCAACTGGAAAAACAGTAAATATTGATGGAACTTTGTCTATTACAACGGGAACATTTACAGCAAATGGTTCTACATCAGATATAGATGGTACATTAATAATTAATGGTGCTGGAATTTACGATGCAGATGGAACCTTTGATGGTACTAATGGAACAATTCAATTTACTGGTAGTGGTGGAACTTTAAGGCTAGGTGGAGCAACTGTAACAAGTATAGGATCTGGATTTGTTCATGGAACAGGGACTGTAGAATATGATTATGCAGGAAATCAATCAGTTAAAGCAAGAAATTATTATAACCTAGAAATTGATGGTACAAATACTTCTCATGTTAAATCTGTTGTCAATAGCTTTACCGTAGATAATAATCTTACTGTATCAACTAATAGTGCCTTTGATGTATTGGCCAGAACTATTACCGTAACTGGAGCTTCAGATATAAACGGTATCCTTAATATTAATGGAAGTGGAGTATTGGATGCCAATGGTGCATTTGATGCTACATCAGGCTCAATAACAATGGACGGAACAGCAAGGTTACAATTAAATAGCACTGTAACAAGCTTAGGAACTTTGGATGATGCTGCAGGAACTGTTGAATATGACCAAGACGGAACCCAGACTATCCTTTCAGCACATACATATTACGATTTAGAAATAGATGGTTCAGGTTCTAAAAGTACCGATGGTAATACTACTGCAAATGGTGATATTTCAATTACAGCTGCTGGCACACTGGATATAGGAACAGGAAACGATAACTTAACAATTGGTGAAAATTTCACAAATGGTGGAACTTTTACTACTTCTGGAGAAACTATAACGTTTAATGGATCAACAGAAAATACATCTTCGTTAATTAGTGACGCTACGGCAGATTTAATTATTAATAAAAGTGGAACTGGAGGAATTACTTTTGGAGGAAATTCTTCTTTTGATGAAATAGATGTAACAGCCGGTTATTTAGATATTGGACCTTATACTTTTACTGCTAATAACACCATTTCAATAGATGCTGCTGGGACTTTAAAAATCCCAAATTCTGGAACGTTTAATGCCGATGGTCAGCTAACTACAGCTGGAGAAATTGATTTCACTGGTTCAGGTTCTCAAGGAGATTTAATTTGTAGTAGTACGAGTGCCAATACGTTTGGGACAATGGATGATGCAGCTGGAACTGTAACTTTTGATGGCTCTAGTTCTCAAGCCATTCCAACAGAAACTTTCTTTAACCTAAAAAATAGTAATACAAATGGTTTAACAATGAGTGGTAGTGCAACTGTTAACGGAGAGTTAAACTTTAATGTTGCTGCAGACATAACTACTGGAGCTAATACATTAACTATTGGTGGTACTGGAACAATAGCTAATGCTGATGATGATAGACATATTAATGTAGACAATACGTCAGGGTATTTAGCAAAAATTTTCAACTCCGCTTCAGATTTTACTTTTCAAGTAGGAAACGGAGCCATATTAAGACCTATCAAATTAACAAGTTCAGCTGGATCTACCACCTTTAAATTAAGATATGATGATAATCGATATTCCGATGGTAGTGTTACATCAGCCTTTTCAAATACCTCCGGACATATTAGTGGATACGCTGGTCCTGATCCAGCTAATAATGCTGCAGTTACCGGGTATTATTACGATATTTCAAGAACTGGTGCTGCTAATGCAGCATTATATATTGTTTGGACAGATGGAGACCAGTATGGTACTATTGGTGATCTGTATGGTGCAGATGTGACAGGAATAACTTTTGGTCACTTTGATGGAAATGATTGGGATGTTATAACTTCAACACCAATTGGATCTGTTCAAAGTGGGAATGTCACATCAAACACATTTAATTCCATATATAATGGAACTAGTGGGTCCCGATTTTTCACACTTGGATCTCTTGACGGAGGAAATAATCTTCCTATTGATTTAGTTTCATTTGATGGAGAATGTATAGATAATCAAGCCAACTTAGAATTTGTAGTAGCTTCTCAAGTAAATAACGATTATTTTACAATTAAAAGAAGTAAAAATATTTTAGAATGGGAAGAAATAGGTTATATCAATGGAGGTGGAACCAACAACGAAGAAATTACCTATACATGGACAGATTACTCACCAAAATCTGGGGTGAATTATTACAAACTGTTTCAAACAGATATTGACGGTATTTCTGAGTCATTTGCTCCTATTGCAGTTACTTGTGAAAGTAAAGTAGAAGATTACCACATCTATCCTAATCCAACTACCAATAGAATTGCTGTAGAATTTGAGTTGGAATTTTATCAGGGCGATGATATTATGTTAGTTTTAAGAGACTTTAAAGGATCAATAGTAAAATCAAATTCAATTGAACTTAATAGGGGATATAACTTTTTTGAGGTTGATTTAAGAGATATTCCTAATGGAATTTATACAGTTGGATATTTAGGAACAAAGAACCACATTCCTTTAAAAAGAGTAATTAAACTTTAATAGTTTAGAATTCAAATTTAAAGAATCCGCTTTCTAGGTAGGTTTCGTATCTTTTTTTATTGAATTTGTAGTAATTGGCAGGTTTGTGTGCTACTCCAGACTGCTTTTCTTCTAATTTGTCTAAAATATTTAGATTAATAATTTTTCTCCTAAAGTTTCTGTTGTCTATTTTTTTATCAAAAATAGCTTCGTACAGTTTTTGCATTTGGTTTAGCGTGAATTTTTCTGGGAGTAAATTAAATCCTATCGGTTTTATTTTGGTATTTGATCTAAGGTATTCAACACTGCTATTAAGAATTTTTAAATGGTCAAACGGTAGTTTTTTTATGCTATTTAATGGCATCCATTTTGCATTTTTAGCAAAAGAGGATGGATTAAGTTCGTAATCTGACATTCTTATTAAAGAATAATACCCAACCGTAATCACTCTAGCATTTGGAATACTTCTAACGGCTTTTAACCAGGGTTGGTCTTCTTTCTTTTTAATTCTATCTGGATCTCCAAATGCGCCAAATTGCTCTAGGTAGATGACCGATAGTCCAGTTAATTCCTTTAATACTCTTTCAGCAGCCATGTCAAGATTTTCATCGTCACGTATTAAATTTCCAGGTAAAGCATATTCTGAAATCACATTTTTTAATTGATTTTCTCTGTCAATAAGTAATACATAAATCTGATCCCCGTTAAACCCAAAAATCACACAGTCTACAGAAATGTTAGGGTTTAGTTTTGATATTTTTACTTTTTCTTTGATAATTTATATTTAATTACTTAATGTCATAATAACGCTTTAACAATATAACTTTTTTTTATATTTAAATTAAATTGTAACTATTAAATATTATGCGAAGATTCCAATTACTTTTTTTAATTATAACTTTTAATTTTCATTTTTATGGACAAGATTTTTTATTTCATGTAGAGCCTTTAAATTGGTGGGTAGATATGAATTCTCCAAAATTTGAAATTCTTGTTCATGGAGATAAGGTTGGAGAGTGTGATGTTAATATTTCAGATGAAAGAATTAAATTAATTAAAACTATTAACCTTGAAAACTCCAACTACATTGTCTTAGGAATTCAAATTCTTGAAAGATCGAAAGCATTTAGTTTCGATATTGAGTTTTCTAAAGAAGGAAAATTATTCGAAAAGTACAACTATCAACTTTTGAAAAAGTCTAAAAGAATCCTTGCTAAGGATACATATAATTCTTCAGATGTTATTTATTTAATTACACCAGATAGATTTTCCAACGGAGACAAGAAAAATGATATTGTTTCTTCCCTTAGAGAAAAGAAAATTAATAGAAGAAAACCTTCTTCTAGACACGGTGGTGATATTAATGGCATCATAAATCACCTAGATTATATTTCGGATATGGGTTTTACAGCTATATGGTCAACGCCAATGTTAGAAAATAACATGAAAAATTTATCTTACCATGGCTATGCTATTACAGATTTATATAAAATTGATCCTAGAATGGGAACCAATGAACTTTATAAAGAACTTTCTCTAAAGGCTAAAGAAAAAGGAATTAAACTTATCAAAGACGTTGTATTAAATCACATAGGTTCTAGCCATTGGTGGATGGAAGATTTACCAAGTGAAGATTGGTTAAATTATCCAAATAATTTACAGTTTACAACCCATACAAGAGAATCACTACACGATCCTTACGCTATTAAAGAAGATGTTCGAAATTTTACAGATGGATGGTTTACTGAAAGTATGCCAGATTTAAACCAAAGAAATCCAATTTTAGCTCGTTATTTAATTCAAAACTCTTTGTGGTGGATAGAGTATGCCCAATTATCAGGATTTAGAGTAGATACTTATTCTTATTCTAATAGAAAATTTTTAAATTTTTGGAATAATACCATTCAAAATGAATATCCTGGTTTTAATATTGTGGGGGAGGAGTGGACTACAGATAAATCTATTATTGGTATGTGGCAAAAACCCATAACCGAGAAAAAATTAAATTCATCTATTATTAATCAAAAGTTTCCTTCAAATGTTCCATCTCTTATGGATTTCCCTTTGAATGAGGCAATTCTTAAATCTTTACAACCCAAAACCCAAAAGTGGGACCATAAATTATCTATTCTTTATAGAAATATGGCACAGGATTATTTATATCCAAACCCAAAGAATATGGTAGTATTTCTTGACAATCACGATATGTCTAGAGTATATTACCAGCTTAATCACGATTTAGATTATTGGAAAATGGCCCATTCTTTTTTGTTAACAACACGAGGAATCCCTCAGATATATTATGGAACTGAAGTTTTAGTTTCTGACAGTTCTAAACCTGGTGATCATGGTGTTTTAAGAAAAGATTTCCCTGGAGGATGGGATCATGATAAAAAGAATGCATTTACAGATCTTTTAACAGAAAAACAGATAGAGGCTAAAGCTTTTTTGAAAAACCTTCTAAATTGGAGAAAGACTTGTTCCGCAATACATTCTGGAGGATTAAAACATTTTGCACCCTCCTATGAAAACGAACTTTATTCTATGTTAAGGTATGATAAAAGAAGTATTGTTCTATTGGTAATGAACAATGATAGCAAGAAAAAGAAAATCATTCCAAATAACTATTTTAAAGAAGTTAACTCCAAATTATCCAATAAATTAGCTTTGGATATAGTAAATGGTAAAAATTTAAATATTAATAATTCTATATCTATTAATTCAAAATCTTTCCTTCTTTTAGAGCTGAAGTATTAAAATTTAACAAATTCTTTACTTGTTAAGTAATTGTCTTGTTCAAGAATAAGAAAGTAGTTTCCAGTAGATAAGTTTTCAATATTTATTTGATGTCGTTTGAATGTTCCAGTTTGTTGATATATAATTTTACCAAGAGAATTCATAATGGTATATTTTATGTCTTTAGACTTACTTCCATTGATTGTAATATTTAAAAAATCTCTAGACGGATTTGGGAAAATATTTACATCCCAATTGGCTATTTCGTATTCATCAAATCCTAGAGTATTTAATATTTCAGGTTTGTCAAGTTTTAAATCTGTAAAAACCTTGTAATCTCCAGGATCTAAAGAGATTATGGAAGTTCCATTTATTTGAATGCTGTCTCCGCTAAAATATTCATACCACCAACCGTTGTGTTGAAAATCTATTGTTTTGTCTTGAGGGTTGACATCAATATTTACAATTACAACTGCATTCATACTAGGGTCATTTAATTTCAAAGATTTTACTGCGCCATTTAAACTGTAAGTAAAGTCATCACCAGTAAAAACAGGATGTGATTTTCTAAGTTCTATGGATGCTTTGTACACATCATACAGTCGTTTTCTACTATTTTCAGTAAAATAATTCCATAATATGGGCTTATTACAAGTTCTACATATGTAATCTATTGAAATATCATAACCAAGTTCTCCAAACTGCCAAATCATTTTAGGACCAGGTGTAGTAAGCATTAAAGCTGCCAAACCCTCAGTCCTTTTAAGTCCGTTAAGTAAGTTCTTGGCATTTTGTTGTCCTGTTGTATTCCCATAAGTAATGTTTTTATACATTATTCTTTCCTCATCATGACTTTCCATATAAGATATTAAGTGGGGTTCATTCCACAATCTATATTTGTAAACCCCCCAAGAAAGATTGGAATTTGCAGGATATCCCATTGCCGATTCTTGATAGCCATGGGTGACATTTCCCCATAACATCATACCATAATTGGCTAATATTTTTTCTTCATTATTATCTGCCCAATGTTCTAGAATTACGTATGCATTTGGATGTTTTGACCATATCGTATCTGCCATTCTTTTAAGAAGATTAATTCTATCATTATCGTAATTATTAGAATTGTTACTAAATCCTTTGGTGAAATCAAATCTAAATCCATCTATATGGTATTCATCTAGCCAATAATGGTTTACTCTGTCCATAAAGTTTTTAGTTGCATCTGAAGAATGGTCAAAGTCGTAACCCCAACAATAAGGAGGATGTGGACATACTTCATTAAACCAAGGGTTATTGGCAGCAGGTCGATTATTTAATGCATCCCAGTATAAATTAACCATAGGACTTTGTCCAAAAGCTTGGTTAAATACAATGTCATTTATAACAGCTATTCCTCTACCATGACAAGAGTCTATAAATACCTTGAAATGCTCAGGGGTTCCGTAGTATTTATCTAATGCCATATGAAAACTTGGATTATAACCCCAACTTTCATTATTTTCAAATTCTCCAGGTGGCATTAATTCAATAGCATTAACTCCTAGTTCGGCTAAATAATCTAAAGTGTCTATTAAGGTTTGGTAACTATGAGTGGAAACAAAATCCCTAACTAATAGCTCGTAAATTATCAAATCTTTATTATCTGGTGGAGTAAAGTTATTATTTGTCCAATTGTAAGCAGTTTTCCCAGGTTCCATAACTGTTACAAAACCGTTGGTATAATTCGATGGATAGGGAATGGGATTGGGATAATTAAAACTTCCAATATTTGCGTCGTTATTAGGGTCTAAAATCAATGGACTAAGTGGATCTGCAATTTTAATAACACCATCAATTAAATATTGATAAGTATATTTTCCACCAGGATTTAATCCTGTAATAGTCTTCCACCAATAACTACTATCTGTAGATAAAGACATAAAGGAAGAAGAATTTACCGTCCAGTTATTATGATCACCGATTAAATTAACTGTTGTTTTTTCTGGTGCATAAAATTTCAAAGTAACGGTAGAGTCATTTATATAGTTGATTCCATCTACTAATCCATTTGGTGGATCTACTAAATTTAGTGCTGGAATAACTACATAATTAACAGTATCTCTTAAAATGGTACTTCCATCATCTGCCACCAATATAATTTGATGATCGCCGGAAGAATTTATAATTATATCTTTTTCTATTACAGTTGTGTTCGTAGTATCTGCTACTAGCACTCCATTGTCAAATAGTTGAAGAGTAGCATTTGAATTTGATTGTCCGCTGATAGAAATAGTGTCATTTAAGTTAACTAACAAGTCGGAATATGGTTTGAAAATAGCAGCTTGAAAACCTCCATTAATTGGGTAAATAGGGTAGAATATATCTCCCATAGTAGCAGTTTTTCCTTCTAACGAACCATCGGAGTTTCTAAATACAAATGCCAATTTAGCAACATTGGTTCCGTTTGGAAATCCATAATATTGGTCTATATCAATAACAATCTCATGTATATTATTTCCCAAATCAGTCATAAGAACATTTGTGTCTGCTTGACCCCAATTCCCTTGGACATAAGACCAGCTACTTGGAAGTCCACTTTGAGTAACTATACCGGTATGAGTATAAACTGGTGTTACTCCAACTAATCCGCCATTTCCCTGAGAGGCGTTATAATGAATAGTTACCACATCATTCACTGTAGGAAATGCTGGACTAATTTGAATAATTTGAGTTATTCCAAGTTGATGAACCAATAAAAAGATGAAAATAAATGAAATTTTCTTTAACATATTTCAAGATATAAAAAAAGCTCCCGAAGGAGCTTTTAATTAAAATAAAAACTAGACTATTTTACAATTAGTTTTCCTGAATTTATTTCTTTTCCAGTAATTACTTGGTAGATATAAATACCATTTGTAAGATTGGTAGTGTTGTAAGAAATAGAATGTACTCCTTTAGAGTAATTAGCTCTATTTATATTGTCCACCATTTTACCAGTAATATCAAATATTTGAATGCTAACTTCTTTATTATTTCTTAAAATAACGTTGAAATTTGTCATTTCATTTGCAGGATTTGGTGCAACATTAATCACATCGCTTAGAGTAACTTCATTAAATCCAGTTGCTGAACATGGAGTTAAAGACGCTACATCTACCATAAAGTCAGCACAACCACCAGCTCCGTCGTCATCTTTGCCTTCATTGTCCCAAGGACTTGTTGCTGCAGTAGTAGGTCCACTATTATAAACAAAGTGAACTGTTGAGGCGGCAACACCATAATAAGTAGCAGGATCCATAGTTAAAGTGTAGACATCTGATCCGTCGTTGGTTGCTTGTACAGCCGTAGCAGCATCCCAATCTATAATTGTAGACCAAGAGTCTGCACCAGAGTGAAAACCAATAGTTGCCATTCCAGATAAGCTTCCTGGAGCAGCTGCGCAGTTTAATGAGTTGTCAAAAGAGATACTAACGTCAGAACCACTTAAGCAAGCACTGATTGCAGCATTGTTTTGAGCTGTTAATCCTATAGATAAACAGCAAAAAGTAAAAAGAGAAAGGTATATTTTTTTCATGTTTTATAATTTTATATTTAGTCTAAATATAAAAAAAAATATACTTAACGTTATTATGACGTTAAAAAAAACTTAAATTTGGTTGTAAGTTAATTAACCAAACATATTTTATAATGTATTTAAGACATATTAATAAATTAATATTATTGACAATAGTTTTATTTTCTGAAAATATTTATTCTCAATATTCTTTAAGTGGAAAAATAATTGATAACAGCGGAGAACCAGTAATTGGTGCATCTGTATTTTTAAAAGAATCATCCTCGGGTTCAAGTTCAGATATTAATGGACAATACTCTATTCAAAATATCGAAAAAGGCAATTATAATTTGACTATTTCTGTAGTGGGGTTTAAAACTATTTCCGAATCCTTAACTATTCAATCCAATACTGTCAAAGACTTTACTATGACAGAAGATGCTTTATTATTAAACGAAGCTGTTGTTATAGGTTATGGTACAGCCAGAACAAAAGACATTACAGGTTCAGCAGTTTTAATAAGTGATAAAGATTTTAATAAAGGTTCTGTTACAACCCCAGAACAATTAATTATGGGAAAAATTCCTGGAGTAAAAATTAACTCTAATAATGGTGCCCCTGGGTCAGGAAGTAGAATACGAATTAGAGGTGGAACTTCTATTAATGCTAGTAACGATCCTCTAATTGTTATTGATGGTGTTCCATTAGATAATGGTGGCATTGATGGTGCTGCAAATCCTTTAAATTTGATTAACCCTAATGATATTGCATCCTTTGTAGTTTTAAAAGATGCCTCTGCTACTGCAATTTATGGTTCTAGGGGAGCTAATGGTGTAATTTTAATTACTACTAAAAGAGGCAATGGGGTAGATAACAAACTTAAAGTACAATTTACTACCAATAATTCTTTGTCTACAATTGCAAAATATGCTACGCCGCTAACTGCAGACCAATATAGAGATGTTATAAATGAATTTGGAACTGCAAATCAAATTGACGAATTGGGAGATTCTTCTACAGATTGGCAAAAGCAGATATATAGAAATGCTTATATAAATGAGAATAATTTGTCTATCTCAGGAGGAATTAAGAATTTACCTTACAGATTTTCTTTTGGGAGTAAGCATGAGGAAGGTTTGCTCAAAAGACATAAGTTAGACAGATACTCTGCTTCATTGAATTTATCTCCTTCTTTTTTAGACGACCATTTAAAATTAGATGTAAATACAAGATATGTTCAAACAGATAACTTTTTTGCTGATCAATCGGCTATTTGGTCTGCCAATGGATTTGATCCTACCTTACCAGTTTATTCTGGTGATACATCATATGGAGGTTATTATGAATTCTTATATTCTGCTGGTGGACAAGCAGGAAACCCAATTCCTCTTGCTATAAGAAATCCTCTTGGATTGATTATGCAGAAAGATGATATTAGTAATGTAAGTAGGTTTATTGGTAATGCAAAACTAACCTATAAAGCCCATTTTATGCCAGAGCTTAAAGCAGTAATTAATGTTGGGACAGATGTTGCATCTTCAAATGGAAGTGTTACTATTCCAATTCAAGCAGCATCCAGTTTTCAGCAAGGAGGTTATTTCAGCGAATATAAAATGGATAAATCAAATCAGCTTATTGATGGGTTTTTAAATTATTCGAATTCTGAAAAAGCTAAAAAACACAGAATTGATGTAACTACTGGTTATTCTTTTCAGGAATGGTCTACATTAAGACCTGCATATGCTAAATTTAATATTGCTGGAGACACTTTAAATCCTCCTGGAATACCAACTGATACCAAAAACGCTTTGCTTTCTTTTTATGGAAGATCTATCTACTCATTTAATGACAAATATGTGGTAACAGCTACATTGAGAAGAGATGGTTCTTCAAGATTTAGTCCAGAATCAAGATGGGGAGTTTTCCCTTCTTTTTCAGCAGCTTGGATTATTAGTGAAGAGTCATTTTTGAAAAATTCAGAACTATTGACTTATTTGAAGGCAAGAGGTGGATATGGTGTTACTGGTCAACAAGATATTTATGCTGATTATCCATACATAGCAAATTATCAACAAGGTTCGGTAACGGCACAATATTTATTTGGAAATCAGTATTTCACCACTTTAAGACCAGATGGATATGATTACAGTATCCAGTGGGAAACTACATCAAGTACCAACTTAGGTTTAGATTTCGGGATTTTAAATGACCGAATTAGTGGTTCTTTTGACTATTATAAAAAAGAGACTTCAGATTTACTTGCTACAGTTCCAGTGGTTGCTGGGACTAACTTTACCAACCAGTTATTAACCAATGTTGGAAGTATGACTAATGAGGGGGTAGAAATGAATTTAAACTTTGGGTTAATAAACTCCAATTCTACTAAGTTGGACTTGGGTTTAAATGGAACTTATAATAAAAACTTAATAACTGGACTTACTGCAGTTCCAGATACATCATCAATCGGGATTCAAGTTGGCGATGTTGGAGGCTTTGGAAATACAGCTCAAATTCATACTGTTGGTTATTCTACTTTCACATATTTTCTTTACGAAGCCAATTATGATTCGGATGGAAATCCTATTGAAGATCAGTTTACAGATTTTAATAACGATAGTATAGTTAATATTGACGATAGAGTAAGATCTGGAAATCCAAATCCTAAATGGTTTTTTGGATTAAATCTGAATTTAGAACATAAAAGATGGTATACTGGATTTTCTATGAGAGCAGAAGTCGGTGGGTATGTATACAATAACGTAGCTGCTCAGTCAGGAAATTTTCAATCTGGAAATTCTACATTCAACACAGGAAATATACATTCAAGTTTTCTAGAAACTGAATTTTTAGGTAAATCCTTTGAACAATCTGTTAATAGCTATTATTTAGAAAAATCAGATTTTTTAAGAATGGATTATTTTACCCTTGGCTATAATTTTGGCAATCAACTTTCAGATAAGTTTAGAATGAATGCAGCTCTTGTTATAAACAATGTCTTTGTGCTTAGTAATTATTCTGGAATGGATCCGGAAGTGGTTGGCGGAATTGACAATACAATTTATCCTAGACCAAGAATTTTCTCTTTAAATTTAACCTTCGATTTTTAATACAACATCTTATGAAATTTTTAAAAAATACTTTTTACTTCCTTACTATAATCTCTTTTACAATATCAATTTCTTGTTCTAAAAGATTAGACTTAGAACCTGCTATTGGTCTTTCATCAATAGATGTTTACAAGGATGCAGATAATTATGTAAATGTTTTGGCTAAATTATATGCAGGAATGTCTTTGTCAGGCTTACATGGTCCTAGTGGAAATCCAGATATTGCTGGAATTGATGAAGGTTTTTCTCAGTATATAAGGGTTTTATGGAATCTTCAAGATTTACCAACAGATAATGCAATTTGCAGATGGAACGATGTAGGAATTCCTGAAATGTGTAAAATGGAATGGAGTGCAGATAATTCTTTTGTAAAAGCCATGTACTCTAGAATTTATTATCAAATCCCAATTGCAAATGTCTTTATTAAAGAAACTTCCGATGAAAGTATGTCAGAAAAAGGTTTTTCTAATGAAGAACAAGAAGAGTTAAGAATGTATAGAGCAGAAGCTAGATTTTTAAGAGCTTTAAGCTATTACCATGCAATGGATTTATTTGGTAACGTTCCGTTTGTTGATGAAACATCTCCTATAGGTGTTTTTCTTCCTGAGCAAATTCAAAGAGCAGATCTTTTCAGTTGGATTGAATCTGAACTTAAAGCGATTGAAAATATATTGATGACTGCTTCTGCAGCACCATATGGAAGAGCAAGTCAGTCTGCTTGCCATGCTCTTTTAGCAAAAATGTTTTTGAATGCGGAAGTGTATACTGGAACCGAGAAAAATCAAGATTGTATTACTTATAGTCAAAAAATTATCGATAATGGTTCTTTTTCTTTAGACGATCAATATGCTCATGTTTTCATGGCAGATAACCATACATCTCCAGAAATTATTTTTCCAGTAGTTTTTGACGGTCAGTATACCCAAACATGGGGAGGAACAACTTTCTTGATTTGTGCTTCAATAGGTAGCTTAATGGATGCTAGTGATTATGGAATGAATAATGGATGGAATGGTCTTAGAACAACTCCTACATTTGTCAATACATTTTCAGATTCCTCATTGGACAGTCGTTGGATGTTTCAAGCAGATAGCAACCAAACTTTAGAGATTGATATTTTAACAAACTGTCCAGATACTAGTGGATATTTAATAGGAAAGTTTAGTAACCTTGATCAAAATGGAAATCCTGGTTCTCATGCTCAGTTACAACATGCTGATGCAGATTTTCCAATGTTTAGATTAGCTGACGTATACCTAATGATTGCTGAGGCATCACTTAGAAATGGAGATCAAGCTACTGCTTTAACCTATGTGAATATGGTTAGAGAAAGAGCATATGGAAATACCAACTTCAACTTAAGTTCTGTTTCCTTAGACGATATTTTAGAAGAAAGAGGAAAAGAATTGTTTTGGGAATGTACAAGAAGAACTGATTTGATTAGATTTAATAAGTTTACTGGAAGTGACTTATTATGGTCTTTTAAGGGTGGGGAAATAAATGGTGCAGATGTTCCACAATACAGAGATTTGTATCCATTACCAACTTACGATATTGTTAATAATATAAATCTTGTTCAAAATAGTGGTTATTAGTCGCTTAATTTTAGCAGCGTTATTTTTTTTTCAGTTCTGTAATTCATATTATTCGCAACCTAATCCTTCCAATAGACAAGTTGTTTTACAAGGTTTTTGGTGGGATTATTTCAACTCTAACTATTCCTATCGATATGCAGATTACCTTTCTGATTTAGCTCCAAGACTTCGATCTTTAGGAATTGATGCCATATGGATTCCTCCTTCCATTAAAAATAAAAATATTATTGATATGGGTTATGCTCCATTTGACCAATACGATCTTGGGGATAAATATCAAAAAGGGTTTTTGAAAACAAAATTGGGAGATAAAGACCAGCTATTAAGAATGGTTGCTGTAATGAAAGCAAATGGAATTGATGTTATCCAAGATATTGTATTGAACCATTTAACAGGAGCAGGAAGTCAGAATGGATCTGGTGGTCAAGATCCGATGGCATTAGATGATGGTTCAACAAGTAAATATAAAAACTTCAGATACTCTTGCTACGAAACACCTTCTGATTTAGAAAATGCAACAAATTATTTATCTAGAAAAGGACGTTTCCCAAAAAATTGGCAAAACTTTTATCCCAATAATAATTTAATTTGTTGCTCTAATGAAATTAATACCCCTTATTGGGGGCCAGATATTTCCTATGAATCTACTTCTTATGGGTTGAGTTCCAACGCTATTTACAATCCTAATCAAACCAATGACTACATGAGAAATGGAATGAGAAACTGGATTATGTGGTATAAAAAACAAGTTGGTTTTTCGGGTGTTAGAATAGATGCTATTAAACATTTCCCAACCTATCTTTCAGAAGATTTATTATGGAATCTTCAACATGGAAATGGATGGGCAAATGCTACGGATGATATGTTTGCAGTGGGAGAGTGGGTAGGTGGAGCTAGTGAACTAGATCAATGGTGCAATGATGTTCAAAACAGAGCTGGTACATTTGATTTCTCTTTAAGAAATGCATTGGTGGGTATTGTTCAAGGAAATGGTGCATTTGATTTGGGAATGGTTCCTAATTATCAACAGCTTAATAGACAAAGAACAGTCCCATTTGTAAATAATCATGATACATTTAGACCAATTCTAGATTCTGATGGCAATTACAATGGTTGGAATAGTTCTCAGCAACTAGGAACTCAAATTGAACCCAATGATCCTAGATTAAGTGTAGTTTATGCTATTTCCTTTGCTTTAGATGGATCGCCAATGGTTTATTTTGAAGATCTTTTTAATATTGGGTACAACAGTAATAGATTTAACCATCATCCAAAAGACTCAATAGAACTTCCAATACGATCAGATATTGCCAATATTATTTGGTGTCATCAAAATCTCAATTTTAAAGGTGGATCTTATCTTGTTAGATGGCAAGAGAACAATGCTTTGGTAATTGAAAGAGATGCAAAGGCAATTATAGCTGTCAATGATAGTTGGAGTAATTGGAAAAACTTAATTGGTGTACAAACTAATTGGACAGATGGTACAATTTTAAAAGATTATTCTGGTGCTAATACAAATACTATAATTGTATATGGTGGCGGGAAAATAGATGTTAATATTCCTCCATGTGATGGCTCTGCCAATAACTCTAGAAAAGGGTATTCTATTTGGGCTCCTGATGGAATTACAACCAGCTATGTAAATTCTTCTGAATCTATAACTCAAGAATGGGAAATGGCCAATGATTTGGGAGATAGTCACATTGCTTCCTTACAACAAGGAGGAATGTTACCTAACCAAAGTAAAGAATGTAGGGTTGTTGGCAAAGTCCATTTAGAGACACAAAGCAATTTAAATATTGAATTTTATCCATTATTTAATAATTTATCTGTAGATATATTACTATTAGACAGCAATTGCAATACAATAGATTCAATTACTGGAATAGGAGATTTTTCTCATGATTTCAATATACTCAATGAAGATTTATATACCATTAAAATAAGAAATACAACTGAAAGCCAAATGGGGCAAAAATGTTGGGTGAAAGTTACTTACAACGCACCAACAGAACCAAATCTTAATATTTTAAAAAATAAATGCTCCTGTAATTCTTCAAATAGCACTATTGATTTTCAGGAAAATGGTTTTGTTATTTTTCCAAATCCAGTTGTTGATTTTTTAAATATTTCAGATGATTTAAATATTAAAAATCAAAATTATTGTATACTTAATATTAATGGAGAAATTATTAAAAATGGTACTGTGAATGATGGAAAAATTTATTTAGGAGATTTAGAAAAAGGAATATATTTATTAAAATACAGCCGAAAAATTTTAAAAATATCTAAAATCTAAATAAATTACTAACAGGAAATAATTTAAATACTACACAATGAAATACTTTATAAACCTACTTTATTTACTTTTCTTTTTTTCTTTTTTAATTACTAGTTGTGGTAAAAAACAAACCAAACAAACTATTATTAATTGTGATAGTAATGTAAATATATATTATCCACCAGGCTATGATAAATCGTCTCATACTCCATCTTTTGCTATACTAAACGAACCTTCACCAGTAGAAAAAGTATTAGACTCTAGTTCATTAAAAGTGTCTTTTTTAGAATTTCTGGATAGACAAATCGCACAAGTTTCATTTGGTTCAAATGTAGATTTATATGGAACTGGTGAAGTCATGGGAGATTTGATAAGAAATGGAAAAACCGTTAAATTATGGAACACAGATAATTATGGATATGGCAAAGACAATGGCCAAAGGCTGTATCAGTCACACCCTTGGGTATTAGGGGTTGGAGAAAATGGTAAAAGTTTTGGAGTTATTGCAGATAATACTTGGAAAATGGAGATTTCTTTAGGGGAAAGAATTACCTTTTCATCTGAAGGGCCAGCATTTAGAGTTATAGTAATTGAAAAAGATTCTCCACAAGAAGTGATGAAAGAATTGGGAGAACTTACTGGAACTATTGAACTTCCTCCACTTTGGAGCTTAGGTTTTCACCAATGTCGATATTCTTATTATCCCGATGAAAGAGTTAAATCTTTAGCCGACACAATGCGTTTAAAGAATATTCCTTGTGATGTAATATGGATGGATATTGATTATATGCAAAATTTTAAAATTTTCACTTTTGATTCCATTCACTTCCCGGATCCAAAAGAAACCAATGATTATTTACATAAGAACGATTTTAAATCTGTTTGGATGATAGATCCTGGTATTAAAGCTGAAAAAGGATTTTTTGTCTATGATTCTGGAGAAAAAATAAATGCTTGGGTGCAGACAAGAAACGATTCTGTTTTTTTAGGGAAGGTTTGGCCAGGAGATTGTGTTTTTCCAGATTTTACTCAGTCTAAGGTTTCAAAATGGTGGGGAGGATTGTATGAGAACTTCATGGCTAAAGGAGTTGATGGGGTTTGGAACGACATGAATGAACCAGCTGTTTTTGAAACAGTGGATTGGACCATGCCAGATATTAATAAACATGTTGGAGATGAAAATATTAAAAATGACATACACTTAAGGTACCACAATGTTTATGGAATGATGATGGTAGAATCTTCAAGAAATGGAATCATTAAATCTAATCCTGATAAAAGACCATTTGTATTGACTAGGTCCAACTTTTTAGGTGGACACCGTTATGCAGCCACTTGGACAGGAGATAACAATTCTTCAATGAAACATTTAAAACAGTCTATTCCTATGAGTTTGAATCTAAGTCTTTCTGGACAGCCTTTTAATGGGCCAGATATAGGAGGTTTTGCTGGAAATGCTACTCCAGAACTATATGCTCACTGGATAGCTGTAGGAGCTTTTTATCCATTTTCTAGAGCCCATTCTACTAAAGGTTCTATAAATCAGGAACCTTGGTCTTTTGGTGAAGAAGTAGAAACAGTTTCAAGAGAAGCTTTGCAAAGAAGGTATCGCTTATTACCATATTTATATACCTTGTTTTGGGAAAGTGCCAATACAGGAATGCCAGTTATGAGGCCAGTCTTTTTTAATAATCCAGCAGAAAAATATTTAAGAACAGAACAAGAAAATTTCTTACTTGGAAGCGATTTATTAATTGTTCCTAAATGGAGCGAAAATGGACAAATCCCAGCTGGTAATTGGAGAAGTATTTCAATAAATGGTGAAAAAAGTCAAAATCATAAATACCATCCAGATGTTTTAATCAGACCTGGAGCGATAGTCCCATTGTGTAATCCTATAGTATCCACCAATTCTTTTTCGTTAGATACTATTACTCTCATTGTGTCTTTAGATTCTAATTTATCAGCAAAAGGGATATTGTATTCCGATTTGGGTGAAGGATATGGATACCAAGATGGTGAATTTTCATTAGTAGAGTTTTATGCACAAACTCAAAAAGGTATTACTACTTTAAATACTAAAATTATAGATGGTAATTCTTTTCCAAATGACACAAAAATAAATATTAAATTAATTATGGATGGAGAAGTAAGAAATTCTTTTGGTTTAATTGAGGAGTCGATTATCATAAATGATTAATTTTCTAAAACTACTGTAGCTTCTTAATTTTTTATTAGATGTTTATATCACAATAATTACCAAAACACTAAGTGTATGTTAAACAATAAGTGTATATTAGCATATAATGGTTACAAAAAAGTTTGATAGTTCTGCTGATTTACAAGACAATTTATTGTCTTTAATTGAAGTAAACCTACTTATTGAAACAAAATCAAGTAATGAAGTAAAAGTTTTACTTTCTAGTGGTACCTCTTCACTTTCTTTGTACAAAAGATTTAAAGAACTTTCAAAAGTTAATTGGTCTAAAGTTAGATTTGGTCTGGTGGATGAAAAATGGATTGATAATGAGTCCAAGGAAACTAATTTTTACAATATTTCTGAAGCTTTAGGAGACACCATATTACAAAAGGCATCTTTAACTCCTTTGGTATATGATTTAAAAAACGAAAACAACAATTTATCTTTAGCTAAACTGTCCAATTCTGTTTTTTTAAATGAAAAATCTATTGTTTTATTAGAGTTGGGTTTAGATGGCCATACTGCATCTTTATTTCCAAATACAGTTCAAACAGAAAATGCACTTTCTGAAATTTATCCAGATATTTCCCTAAACATAGCTCCTTTTCAACCAAAAAAGAGACTTACTCATAATTTAAAATCTCTACTAAACTCTAAAAAAATTATTTTAATTGTTTCTGGAAAGGAAAATGAAGATGTTTTAAAAAGAGCTAATAAAGAATTACTTCCAATAAGTTATGTAATGAATACTTTGTCTTCGGAAGTTGAGATATTTTGGTCCCTATAAACTTTAACAATTATGACTTATTCCAAGATGATTTTATATTTACTAAACAGCACAATTTTTTCAGATAAAATTCAATCAAAAAGTAAAGATTTATTTAAAAATTTAAATAACTTTAATGAGATTAAATTCTTAATTAATTGATACTTTTTTTTTAAAAAATATTCCAAAACTATATTATAAATTTATATATATGATACTAATCGCAGAAAGTGGGTCTACAAAGACTGATTGGGTACTTGTCAATGATGAAAATAAGGTAAGGATGTATAAAACTATGGGATTCAATCCTTTTTTTCATTCTAGTGAATTTATTGCTAATGAAATTCAAAATAATAAGGAATTTTATGAGGCTTCAAAAAATGCGGAGAGATTGTATTTTTATGGAGCTGGATGTTCAAGTGAGGAGATGAATAATATAGTTAAATCTGGATTAAGTAAAATATATCCTAATTCAAATGTTACAGTTGACCATGATTTACTAGCCTGTGCATTATCTACTTATAAAGGAGAACCTGCAATATCCTGCATTTTAGGAACGGGTTCAAATTCATGTTATTTTGATGGTCAAAATTTAAGAGAAGAAGTTCCAGCCATTGCTTATGTTTTAGGGGATGAAGGTTCTGGCTCTTTTTATGGAAAAAAATTATTAAAAGATTATTTATATAACCAGCTTCCTGATTCAATTCATAAAGATTTTGAAAGTCAATTTGGAAATGCAAAAGCAGATATTTTTGAAAATGTATATATGAAACCACATGCAAATGTTTATCTAGCTTCTTTTATGAAATTTATTAATAGACATTACCACCACGAATATGTTACAGAGATGATTCAGCATGGAATGAATGAATTTATTAAAATTCATGTCTGTTGTTATCCAGAATACAAATCTGTTAAAACACATTTCATTGGTTCTATAAGTAAAATATTTGAAAAAGAACTTAAAGTTGCTGCCGATAAACATGGAGTAATTCTTGGAGATATAATTCAAAAACCTGTAGATAATTTAGTTAATTATCATCTGAATCATGTACAAACTATTTAGTACACACCTTTTAAATAAACTTTTCTTTTTTATAAAGAATCAAATAAATTCCTTATTTACAATACTATTTTTTTTTCTTCTTTCAAGCTGTATTTCACCAAAAGAAAGTTCTGTTTCTATAACTGATATATCAAACAAAAAACTTAATGTTTTATTTATTATTGCAGACGATTTAAACTGTGATATTGGTGTTTACGGAAATAAGGTTGTTAAAACTCCAAATATTGATAGGCTTATTGAAAATGGAACCTTATTTCTCAATGCGCATTGTCAATATCCATTATGTGGTCCATCAAGAGCTTCTTTCATGACTGGAATGTATTCCAATCAGACTAAGATGACTAAAAATAATATTTTCTTGAGAAATACTGTTCCAGATGTAATAACAATTGGGCAAAGGTTCAGACAACAGGGTTATCAATCTGTAAGAATCGGAAAAATTTTTCACTACGATAATCCTAGTACCATAGGAACTTCTGGAATAGATGATATCTACACCTGGGATCAGACAATTAATCCATATGGGAGAGATAAACTTGAAGAATATAAAATTAATACTCTTAGTCCTAGAAGATATGGTGGAACCTTAAGTTGGATGGCTTCTGGTGGAGTAGATGAGGAACAAACAGATGGAATAGGAGCAAGTGAGGCAATTAAAAAGTTAGAAAATTTTTCAAATACTGGTGAAAATTTCTTTTTAGCTGTTGGTTTTTTTAGACCACATACCCCTTTTGTAGCTCCAAAAAAATATTTTGATTTATACAGTAAGGACGATATAGTAATCCCAGAAAGTTCTCCTGATTATTTAAAAACTATTCCTATTCCAGCAGCGAAATCTGTAAGATCCAAAAAAAATCAAATAAATTTAGAGGAAGATCTAGCAAAAGAAATTAAGCAAGCATATTATGCTACTATTTCATTTGTAGACGCTCAAGTTGGTAGAATTATTAATAAATTAAAGCAAACAGGCCTTGATAAAAATACTATTGTTGTTTTTACTTCTGACCATGGCTATCATATGGGAGAACATGGCCATTGGCAAAAACAAACATTATTTAATAATGCTACAAAAGTTCCTTTAATAATTAATGTTCCAGGTAAAGATTACATCTCCAAAATATCTAATAGTCCCGTAGAACTAATAGATATATTTCCAACTTTAATGGACCTTACTAATATAATTTCACCATCTCATGTCGTTGGAGAAAGTTTAAAGCCTATTATTGAAAACAAGTCTTCAGATGTAAGAAAAAGTGCTCTTACAAGATGGAGAAATGGTTATTCAATAAGGACAGAGAGCTTCAGATTAACAAAGTGGGATATAAATGGCGATTTTCAATATGAACTATATGACCATAAATTTGATGAAGAAGAACTCAATAATTTAGCATTAGATTCTAGTTACAGTTTAATACGTGATTCGCTAATTAAAACCATTAATCGTAGAATTATTCAAGCAGATATGAAGCCAGAAGGAATAGGAAGACAAATAGAAAATGTCAAGCCAACTCCAAGAATTACAAATGTAACTTATGGAGATATTCATAACGAAAATGGGAAAAGAACCTATTTAAAACCAATCAATGACAAAAATGAGTAGATATCAACCTTTTTTAATAATTTTTTCAATTACAATTCTTTTTTCATTAAAGAGCGAATATTATTCACAACCATTATCAAATTCTAATAATTCTCCGAATTTCATATTTATATTAGCCGATGACCAAGGTTGGAACGGAACATCAGTTCAAATGATGAATTCAGAGCCATTATCTAAAAGTGATTACCATTATACTCCCAATCTAGAAATATTAGCCCAAAGAGGAATTCGTTTTTCTAATGCTTATGCTTCTGCTCCTGTGTGTGCGCCATCTCGATATAGTATTCAATTTGGAAAAACTCCTGCACGTTTATCCCTTATTAGAGTTGGTATGAATACCAGCCATATAAATCACGAAGAATTTGTAAGTATTCCAAAAGCTTTAAAAAAAATCAATAAAGAATATGTAGCAGCCCATTTTGGAAAGTGGGGAATTGGTAGCACTCCTGAAACTTTGGGATATGACAATAGTGATGGACCAACAAAAAATAAAGACGGTGGATTTGTAAACAATGGAACCCAATGGAATCATGTCTCTCTTAAAGATCCTAAAAATATTTTCTCTCTAACCCAAAAAGCAGTTGATTTTATGGAGAAAAATTCAAATGAAAAAAATCCTTTTTATTTGCAAATTTCCCACTATGCAGTTCATGCTTCAATTCAGTCCAAAGAAGAGACTTTTCTAAAACAAGCAAAAAAACCATTTGGAGCTCAACATATAAATCCTGGATTTGCAGCAATGACAGAAGACCTTGATGAAGGCTTAGGAATTATTCTAGATAAAATAAAAGAATTAGGAATCGAGGATAATACATATGTAATATATATGTCCGATAATGGGTCCGTACCAAATATTCCAGGAGCTAAAAAATATACCAAAAGCTATAATTACCCTTTAAGAAGGGGGAAATGGGATGCTTTAGAAGGTGGGCTAAGAGTTCCTTTAATTATAGCAGGTCCAGGAATTGAAAATGGAAATGAGTCTAAGGTTCCTGTTTCTGGTTCAGATATTTTACCTACTATTAAAGATTTAGCTGGAAAAAATAATTTTAAATTAAATGAAATAGATGGAGGAAGTTTTAAATCTATTCTTTTAGACCCTTCGAAATTAAAAGTTAAAAGAGAAGTTGATGGAATATTTTTTCATGTGCCGTATAAAAATGGAATTGCTTTGAAAAGGCCTCATTCTGCTGTTAGAAAAGGGGATTTTAAACTTGTTAAATTTCAAGATAATGGAGAGTTATTTCTTTATAATATAAAAACTGATAAAAAAGAAAGCCGTAATCTTATTTCTCAGAATCCCAAGAAAACCAAAGAGCTAGAGAAGTTGCTAATGAATTATTTAATAAAAGTGCATGCTCCTAAATGGCAAGAAGGGATTACTTGGAAGAGTTTGCCATTAAGTGAAATAAATTCCAACTATTAAATTTTTCTTAAATATTATTCTATATTAACAGAGATTTTATGAGGTTTTTTAAATTATTCTTTATTTTAATTCTAGCTTTATCTATTAGATGTAATGCTCAATTTACAATATCTGGTATTGTTAAAGATTCCATTTCTTATAAACCGCTAGTTGGAGTCTCCATAAAAATTAATCAACTAGGTTCTCTAAATGAGAAAGCCAACTTTTTTTCTTTTGGCACTGTCACCAATTCATTGGGAAAATATGAGATTTCTATTCCCTCCGGATCACAAAAATTAACCTTTTCATATATTGGATACGAATCAAAAACAATTGAACTAGATATTAATCAAAATAAGCTTATAAATGTTTCACTGAACGAAAATTCCTCAGAACTTAATTTATTGGTTGTTTCTGCTTCAAAATTCAAACAAAAAATTGAAGAGGTTACTGTTTCAATGGATGTTATAGATTCTAAACTCATTGAAAGTAAAAATTGTATAACACTTTCAGATTTAATAAGAAATGTTCCAAGTATTCAATTAATTGATGGTCAATTAAATATAAGAAGTGGAAGTGGGTGGAGTTATGGGACAGGTAGTAGAGTTCTTGTAATGGTTGATGAAATGCCTATTTTGTCTGCAGATCAAGGAGAAGTAGATTTTAATTTAATTCCAATGGAAAATATTGAGCAGATAGAAGTTATCAAAGGCGCTTCTTCAGCTTTATATGGCTCCTCTGCCTTAAATGGAATTATTAATATTAAAACTAAAACACCATCTTTTAAGCCCCAAACAACAGTTAGTTCATTTGTTGGCTTTTGGGATAGTCCAAAAGATCCTAGAAATAAGTGGTGGGTAGACTCTTTGATGCTTAGAAACGGAATAAGTTTAAGCCATAGTGAAAAGATAAAAAACTTGGATTTGACTCTTTCTGCAAATCATTACAACGATAGAGGCTATATTAAATTCATTAACAATCAACAAACCAGAATTTCTGCAAATTCTAAGCTTGTAAAAGACAAAGTAACATTTGGATTAAATCTAAATTACATGCAAAGGAAAAGTGGATTATTTGTTATGTGGCAGAACGATACAAATGCCTATATTCCTCTAGGAGGAACCCATATTCCAAATAATGGGAATAGGTTCTATATTGACCCCTCAATAACTTATTACCACAATTCTTTCAAACATATTTTAAGGTCCAGAATTTTAAGTAGAAATTTATTTTATAACGATAATCCTAATAATAAGAACAATTCTCTACTATCATTTAACGAATATCAAAACCAATTTCATGATGAAAATACTACAATTACCTCAGGATTAACAATAGTCACTCTAAAAGGGGAAACCAATAGCTTCAATTCTCAATTTACCCAAGATGGTAAAATAACAGGGTTAAATTACAGTGCGTATCTACAACTAGATCAAAAAATTAATAAAATTAATTTTTCTATTGGAGGAAGATATGAATACTTCGATTTGAATAATACTAAATTTGGTCAGCCTGTCTTTCGAGGAGGTTTAAATTATGAGATATCTAATGGTTGGAATTTACGCTCTTCTTTTGGCCAGGGCTTTAGATTTCCAACAATGACTGAGTTGTATTTCAAAGGAGATATTGGTCCAATAAATTTATATAATAATCCAGATTTAATTCCTGAGTCTGGTTGGACTTCTGAACTAGGACTTAAAAAAGTAATTAAGATTAGAAATTTTAAAGGTTATGTTGATTTAGTTGGTTTTTTAATGGAATATAATGATATGATGGAGTTTACTTTAGGAATATGGGGTCCATCTGAACCATCTTCTTATGGATTAGGTTTTAGTTCTAAAAATGTAAATAAAGCAAGAATACCCGGTCTAGAGTTTACAATAAACGCAAGCGGATTAGTTTCTGATAATTGGTCTTTGGGTTTACTTTTTGGAGTTACTTATTCAAATCCTCATTCAGTTTATCCAGATAGTTCGTTTGAAGATTTAGTACCATTAGGTATAGCTCAAATTTCTTTAGCTGAAATTGCACTTAACGAATCTAACCCTACAAAGTATACATTTTCTAATACGAGTTCCTCACTAAATAACTCTACTTTAAAGTATAGAAGTAAAGTTAATATAAGATTAGATGTAGAAAGTGTTTATAAAAACAAATTAATAATTGGTCTTTCTTATCAATATAATTCTAAAATGACCAATATTGACTATGCTTTTGTAACAGGACTTTTTAATGAAAACACATTAATATCTACAGATTTAGGTATTAATAGGTCAATGCTAACTCTAAATAATGGATATAGTTTATTGGATTGTAGGGTTAAATACAATTTAAAGAAAGATATTACTGTAGGGTTTTTGTGTGAAAACCTATTTAATAATTCCTATTTAATTAGACCAGCAAATCTAGGTTCTCCAAGAACATTTATGTTTCAGGTTCAGTCTAAGTTCTAATTGCCAGTATTTAAAAAGACTGCTAGTTGTAAACGATTAAGATCTAATCCTCCAGAACGATGCCTTAAGTATCCTACTTGAAAATTCATTTGCTTATTAATTTGGTATCCCAAAGCTGCAAACAATCTATTTTGATCAAAAGGGCTGTCAGAAATATTTAAAAATATTTCGTCGTATAATGAAATAAATAGGGGAGCCTCTTCATTTTTTGAAATAGGAAGTTTTACAGAAAGCATGTATCTAGCTCTATTTTTATAAGTTGTTTCTTCTCCAAGTTTTACCCATCTTTGTTCTAATCGATAACGGTGTCTTATATTAATATTACCAACTTTATTTTTCAATATAAATTGTTGCCAAATTCTATTTTCAGTTTCTATCTCATCTTCCCAACCTAAATCAAATTCTTTTTGTGTAGGAATATAAGCATATCCTGCAGTTACAGAAGTGTTTTTATCCATGTGGTAGTTCAAACCAACTCTAGGTAAAAGCTGGTTAAAATTAGAAACTATTTCATAGTTTCTCAGTTGAGTTTCGTAATGTAAACTATATTTTTCACTAAACTTATGTGTACCAAAATACATCAACCAACTTCCTAAGTTTTCTTCAACGTTTTGACCTTTTACATTATTTGAAATAAATACCATACAGACCATGTAGAATATTATTCTTTTCTTCATTTTTTTTATTTTAATTATTTATTCCATTTTCCTTTTACCATTGTTTTCTCTATGCAGTTTTCACCAAACGAATAGAACAAGTATGGATAGGATTCTATGGGTTTTGTTATTATTAAATTGGCTTGTTTACCAACAGTTATAGAACCTGTTAAATTAGATATTTCCATAGCATAGGCACCATTAATTGTACTTGCGTTTATAACAGCTTCCGGTAAAATTTTCATTTTAATACATGCTAACGAATTAACTAAATTCATATTACCATTCGGTGACGATCCTGGATTTAAGTCACTTGCTAGAGCAAAGGGTATATTTTTGTCCATTAATTTTCTTGCAGGAGCATATGCTATATCTATGAAAAATGAACAAGATGGCAAAAGAGTAGCAATTGTAGATGAATTCCTTAAGGAATCGTAGTCATTTTCTTCCATTATTTCTAAATGGTCTACAGAAATTGCTTTATGCTCAATTGCTTTTTGGATTCCTCCAATGGAAGTGAATTGATTTACATGGACTTTGGGTTTTAAATTAAACTTAGCTCCTGCATCTAAAATTCTATCTAGTTCATCTACGTTGAAATAATTAGTTTCACAAAATACATCAATATAATCTGCTAATCCTTCCTTGTGAATATTTGGAAGCATTTCATAGATTATTAAATCAAGATATTTTTCTCTTTTATTTTTATATTTTGTTGGCAATGCATGAGCACCTAAAAATGTAGATTTTATTTCAATATCAAAAGTTTCTTTTAGTCTTTTAATCGTCCTTAGAATTTTTAATTCTCCTTCAAGGCTTAAACCATAACCGCTCTTAATCTCAATTGCTCCAGTACCAAGTTTAATTATGTTTTTCAACCTTTGCTTAGAGTTTTCATAAAGTGTTTTTTCTGAAATTTTTTCTAAATGAAGAGCCGAATTTAAAATACCACCCCCTTTTTTTGCGATTTGCTCGTAAGAAAGACCATTGATTTTATCGATAAACTCTTTCTCTCTAGATTTGGCAAATACTAAATGGGTGTGAGAATCGTTCCAAGATGGTAAAACAGATCCTCCATTGGCGTCAAAAATATTTTGTGAATCTTTTAGTTTTAAATCTTTCATTGAACCAAATGACTGAATTTTATCTTCTTGAACTTCAATAAATGCATTTTTTAGAATAGAAAGCTCATTCATTTCTTTTCCTCCAAGCACTAATTTATTTTTTGGAAGTATTCCAACTAACTCTTTAATATTGGTAATTATAATATTAGAATTATTCACTGGTTGTTTTATTTAGACTCCATGCTTCTGGTTTACCACAAAAATACAATTTTGTATTATTCCATACATTTTTAAAAAATACAGAGTTTCTATAATTATCTAAGGACTCTTCATCTTCCCAATGGCTGTAAGTAAAATAAAGGTTAGGTTCTTTAGTGTCTTGTAGAAGTTCAACTTTTATACAACCTTTAAATTCTTCTATTTGTATTTTTTTGGTATTAAAAAACAAACAAAAATCATTTGATTTCTCTTTAGATATCATAAGTTTTACAATCCTAACTATCATTCTTCGGTAAACTCTATGGTTATAATATCATTGATTTTAATTCCAAATAATTGGCTAGCTCCACCACCAGAACCTTGAACTCCTTTGTTAATTGCAATTTCTAAAAAACCACTACTTCCAAAAATAGCTACTCTTTCACCATCAGGAACATCATTGTATTTACTGGAAATTTTTTGAATGCTATATTCAGATCTAGTAAGGAAAATTTTAAACGATCTGCTTTTACCAACATCTTTAAATATTTGCTTGGTAACATTGGTCATTAAGTTGCCATATTTATCTATATAACAGACCATGGCTTTAATACTGTTGTTGTCAATTATAGGTCTAAATAGTTGCTTGGTTTTAATTTCTTGAATTTCCTTAGCAACCACAGAAGGTAATCCGCCTCTAGCAAGATGGCATGCTATGGGAATAAAAATATCTTTGGTTGGAAAAGAGTAATCATTAACTTCTGAATTGATATTAATATTCCAGATTCCATCTGGTTTTTTGTCAAAAATTAAGGAGAAAATACCATTATCAGCACCAATAAAATATTGATCGTGATTTTTAACTATCAGATGGTTGTTTTCCTCACTTTTTTCTGCATCTACACCTATAATATGAATGGTATTTTTAGGAAACTGTTTAAAAGTATTTTTTAAAACAAAGGAGGCATGTAAGATGTCAAAAGGTGGAATATTATGTGATATGTCTACAATTTTTGCATCTGGTAATTGACTATAAATTGCGCCTTTCATTGCAGCAACATAGTAATCTTTAAGTCCCATGTCAGAAGTAAGAGTAATTAACATGTTTTTTTTTAATTATTTTATGCCTAATGATTACCTTTGTTATTCAAAAATACAATAATTTAATTTCTTAAAACCATTCTTTATTTGCAGCAAAAGAAAATTAATATATCTAGGTCTTCACAATCTGAAATATTTGGAGATAAAAATCAAAATCTAGATTCCCTAAAGTCCAATTATCCAAAACTAAAATTAATCTTAAGAGATGAAGATCTTAAGGTAATAGGAGATGACAAAAATGTTAAAATATTTTTAGAATCATGGTCAATGATTGAAAATCATTATTCAAAATTTGGTTCTCTATCAGACGTAGTTTTAAAATCAATAATTGAAAAAAAATACCAACTAGAAAAAACAAATTTTTCCAAAGACAATGTTTTAATATATGGCAATAAAGGAAGAATAATTAGATCTAGATCTCTAAATCAGTTTAATATGGTAAATGCCATTGAAAAAGATGATTTATTATTTGCAGTAGGACCTGCTGGGTCTGGAAAAACATACACCGCAGTTGCTCTAGCAGTAAAAGCACTTAAAGAAAAAAGAGTTAGAAAAATAATTTTAACTAGACCAGCAGTTGAAGCAGGCGAAAACTTAGGATTTCTTCCAGGAGATTTAAAAGAAAAATTAGATCCCTATTTACAGCCTCTTTACGATGCTTTAAGAGACATGATTCCTACTTCAAAATTAACTGAATATTTAGAAGATAAGGTTATTCAAATTGCTCCTTTAGGTTTTATGAGAGGAAGAACTTTAGACAATGCATTTGTGATTTTAGATGAAGCACAGAATACAACTGAAGCACAATTAAAAATGTTTTTGACAAGAATGGGTAAGTCTGCAAAGTTTATTGTTACTGGAGATATTACTCAAGTTGATTTACCAAAACACCAAAAAAGTGGTTTAAAATTAGCCTTAGATTTATTTAAAAATCAAAAAGATATTAGTATTGTAAATCTAAATGAAGATGATGTTGTTAGACACCCTCTAGTTAAAAAAATTATTAAAGTATTTAAATAAAAAAAATGAGAGCAATTACAAGTACCAATTTTAATTTTCCCAATCAAAAAGATGTATATAATGGAAAAGTTAGAGATGTGTATAATATAAATGATGAATTCTTAACAATGATTGTAACAGATAGAATTTCAGCATTTGATGTTGTTTTGCCCAAAGGAATTCCTTTCAAAGGACAGGTTTTAAATCAATTGGCTAAAATGTTTTTGAAATCCACTGAAGACATTGTGCCAAATTGGATGATTTCATCCCCAGATCCAAATGTGACAATAGGTCATTTTTGTAAACCTTTTAAAATAGAAATGGTTATTAGAGGATATCTAACCGGTCACGCTTGGAGAACTTATAAATCTGGAAAAAGAGAAATTTGTGGAGTTGAAATGCCAGATGGGATGGTGGAACATCAAAAGTTTCCAACACCAATTATAACTCCTTCTACAAAAGCAGATTTTGGGCATGACGAAGATATTTCAAGGGAGGATATTTTAAGAAAAGGTATAGTTAAAGAAAAAGATTATTTAAAATTAGAGGAGTTCACTAGGGCTATTTTTAAAAGAGGATCAGAAATGGCAGATGAAAGAGGCCTAATTTTAGTGGATACAAAGTATGAATTTGGAAAAAAAGATGGTAAAATATTTTTAATTGATGAAATTCACACACCAGATTCTAGTCGATATTTTTATAAAGACGGTTACCGTCAAAGGCAAGAAAATGGAGAACCTCAAAAACAATTAAGTAAAGAATTTGTTAGGGAATGGTTAATGGAAAATGGTTTTCAAGGAAAAGATGGTCAAAAAATTCCACAAATGAATAAGGAATTTGTTGAATCTGTTTCTAATAGATATATTGAACTCTTTGAAAAAGTAAGTGGAACAAAATTTGAGAAGCCTGACTTCAAAAACCCAATTGAAAGAATAGAAAAAAACGTACTAGAATTTTTCAAATAAGTTAACGGGTTTTTTTAATTTTTAAATCATGGCCCATTTTTTCTTTTTTAGTTTCTAAGTATTTTTCATTGTGGATGTTACATTCAATTTCTATGTCAACAGTTTCTGTAATTTCCAAGCCGTATCCAGTTAATCCAGTTCTTTTTTTAGGATTATTGGTTAATAATTTCATTTTCTGAACACCAACTGCCCGCAGAATTTGAGCACCAACCCCATAATCTCTTGCATCCCCTTTAAAACCTAGTTTGAGATTAGCGTCTAGAGTATCGTATCCTTGCTCTTGAAGTTTGTAGGCTTTAAGTTTATTTAAAAGTCCAATTCCTCTTCCTTCTTGATTAACGTATAATACAACGCCTTTTCCAGCTCTATTTATCATACTCATAGCCGAAGTCAATTGATCTCCACAATCGCATCTTAGGGATCCTAATATATCTCCAGTAAAGCAAGAAGAATGAACCCTGACTAAAACAGATTCGTTTTTATCCCATTTCCCTTTAACTAATGCAAGGTGCTCTTCACCGGTTGTAGTTTGTTTAAAAGCTTTTAATTTGAAATCACCATACTTTGTTGGTAGATCTACTTCAACTACTTCTTCTATCAACGTTTCGTGTTGCATTCTGTAAGCAATTAGAGATTCTATAGTGACGATTTTTAAATTAAATCTTTTGGCAATTTCTTTAAGTTCTGGTAATCTAGCCATAGTACCGTCCTCATTCATTATCTCTACAATCAATCCAGCTGGTTCAAATCCTGCCAATCTACTTAAGTCCACTGCGGCTTCGGTATGACCTGCGCGTCTAAGAACACCTCCAGCTTTGGCTCTTAGTGGGAAAATATGACCTGGTTTACCAAGATCTTTTGGTTTTGTATTGGGATCGATTAATGCTTGCACTGTTTTAGATCTATCTGCAGCAGATATTCCTGTGGAACATCCATCGCCTATTAGGTCTATTGATACGGTAAATGGAGTATCAAAGTGTGAATTATTAGAATCTACCATCATCTCAAGTCCAAGGTTATCACATCTTTCTTCAACAAGCGGCGTACATATCAAACCTCTACCATGTGTAGCCATAAAATTAATTAGTTCAGGATTTGCATTCCTTGCAGCGGTAACAAAGTCTCCCTCATTTTCTCGGTCTTCATCGTCAACAACAATAACTATTTTACCTTGTTTTATGTCTTCTAATGCTTCCTCGATTGTATTCATTCTAATAGATAATTTTTGCAAATTTAATTATATAATCCAACTAAAAATTTTGTTTAGATTTTAATAATCTTAATAATTTATCATTTGCAGTTTTCCAGTTGAAGTTTTCAATCACGTATTTCCTTCCGCTTTCTCCGATTTTTATTCTTTTTTTCTCATCATTTAGAAGTGAAGTTATATGATTAACATATTCATTTACAGATCGTCCAATTAAAATATTTTTCTTCTCCACTGCTTTCAATGATCGGTTGCTTAGTTCTGACGTTATGCAAGGAATACTAGTTGACATAGCTTCTAATAATTTATTTTGTAATCCACTTCCAATGGTCATTGGTGCGAAAAATATTTTACCGCTGCTGTAGGTTTTTCTAATATCTTCAACCCAACCTTGTACTTCAATATTATTATTAGCCAATTTCAAAACCCTATTGGATGGATTACTTCCCGCTATCAAAATTTTTATCCTTGGAAGTTTTTCAAGCAGTTTGGGAAGAACTTCTTTAGCTATAAAATTTGCAGCTTCAATATTAGGAAGGTAGCTAAGGTTACCAATAAAAACAAGTTCGTATTTGATTTCAGTCTCTATTTTTTGAAAATAATTTGTGTCAATTCCATTGCCAATTATTTCAATTTCATTTTTTTTGTTGTGTGCTATTTCTTTTCTGTCATTCTCAGAAATTATTATATGTTTATTAAAAAATTCAAATGCTAAATTTTCAAACCTTTTTAGTCTTTGAAACTCCATTATTACAAATGGTTTTATGAACAGATTTGAAATTTTTATTCTTCTTTCCATTCCTTTGGATAATGAATCCATATAGTCTAATACTTTGCTAGTAGTATGATTGTTTTTAACATACATTGCTGTTCTTATTAATTGACAGAAGATGTAATCAGGACTAATTTCAGCAATTTTAGTATTAAATTTTTTTTGTATTGAATAATGGTAAAAATAATTCACTTGAAATGGTTTATTATTAAATAAACTTTTAAAAAGATTGAAAATCCTTTTTAAAAAAACCATTTTATAAATAGTTATTGATTTGCAATATTTATTTATAGCCAAAATATTTTTTTCTGTAATAGATTTCTCTGAAAGCGAGATCAAATGAATATCATGACTTTTGGAAAGTTCTTTAATTTGATAGTAGGACCTTAACTTATCTCCTTTGTTAATTGGATAAGGAAAACGGGATGTTAAATAAATAATTGTCATAAAACAGATTCAAAAAAACCAACTAACTTTTTAGATATTTTATTTTGATCATAGGTTTTTAGAATATGCTCTCTAGCATTTTCACCTATTTTTTTAAAATCTGTATTGCCAGAAATAATTTTTAAGGCCTCATTGTAAAAATCTTTTGGAGAATCAGCTATTAAAATATTTTCTTCATTTTTGTAATCGATACCTTCAGCTCCAATTTTAGTAGAAATAATTGCTTTTCCATGCGCCATTCCTTCAATAATTTTAACTCTTATCCCACCTGCAGAGAGTAATGGAACAAGCATTACATCATGCTCAGAAATGAATTTTGACGAGTCTTGGACTTCTTTGTGATTAAATACATTTATATTTTTCTTTTTAAACAACCAATCTGGCATGTTTTTCCCAGCTAGATGAAGTTCAGCATTTGGAATTTTTTTTTGAATTTTAGGCCAAATTTCATCTAGTAGCCAACCCACTGCTTCAAGATTTGGTTTCCAATCCATAGCTCCAAGATGAAAAAACTTTAATTTACCATCCTCTCTATTTTTGTTGTTATTATTGTAGTTTTTAGTTTCTATTCCAAAAGGAATCGTTACTGTTTCCACAGGACATTTGAGTTCTAGATACTTATTTTTGTCTTGGTTGCTAATTGTAGCAATTCCGTCAATTTTTTTTAAAATATTTAATTCATAGTTCTTTAGTTGACTAGAAAGTAATTTGAGGTATATTTTTTTTGCTGGGTTTACACTCTCTCTAGATAGTCTCTGCCAAATAATATATTCTAAGTTATGAGATCTTAATATTATTTTAGATGAAGAATAATTTCGTACTGTTTCAATGTATGGTGTTGTAAACAAACTTTCCAAAAGTACAATGTCAAAACTTTCAGATTTTAAAGTTTTGATTATCAAGGCATTAAAATCTGGCGAAAAAAATCTTGAAATATTGTAAGAGTCGTAAGTAACCAAATTTGAAAATGCATCTACAATATTTAGTTTAGTATCCACAAATGTTGATTCTATTTTGGAATTTTTGATGTAGTTTTTATCAAAGTTTTTTAAATCAAAAGGATGTTTTAATGTATTTATGGTCAAGACTTTAATAGATCCCAATTCTTTAATTAGACCTTTAGATATATTGTTAATTGCAATACATCCACCGTCGGTTGAGGGTAGAGGTGGTTTATGACATATTTGCAATACTTTCATTTTTTAATAATTCGTTTGTACCATTCTAAATCAAAAATCTTAGCGTCTCTGTTAGCTTTGTAGAATATAAAAATTGAAATTGGAGTTATACATATGGAACTTAGCCACATTCCAGTTACAGGCAACATGGTATAATTCGCAGCCATTTCTTCTCCAGCCCTTGTTAGTACAAAGTAAATTAAAAAAATCAAAATTGCAGTAATTACTGGCCATCCTAGTCCGCCTTTTTTCACAACAGCACCTAGTGGAGCTCCTAAAAAAAACAACATGAAAACTGCATAGGAAAGAGTAAATTTTCTATTCCATTCTATTTTTAAATTGGAGATGAAATTTTCCGCAGATTTATCTTTTGCTTTTGCAACTTTTAAATGATTTCTTAGTTGATCTAATTTTTTGATAGCTATTTGGTGGTCTCTTTTAATTCCTTTCTTTGACTGTTTTTCACTTATTTTTTGAATATAATCTTGTATAATGTTTGAACATTTATAGCCAGAATCTTTTAATAAAGATATTTGATCCGTAATAAGACCATTAATTTTTTCATTTTGTTTTCTCTTTTTGAGTTTTATAGAATCATTCAAACTATATATTTGACCTAAGCTGAGAAGATATTCGTCTCTTTTATAGGAACTTTCACTAGATCTTTCAAATTCAAATGCGTTAAGTTCAAAGGATATAACTGTCTTTTTAAAATTATATTTTGTATAGGGAACCTTGGAATCTTTAAAAGATTCAGGATTCCACTCTTGAATCATATAGCCATCTGTAAGCTCAAGTTCCAATTTAGATCTATCCTCTGGGTTAATTAATTTCCCTTTATTAGCTCTAATAACTCTTTTGTAATCTCTAGGATCTTTTTTATAGGACCATGAGCCAAGTTTTTGTTTATTAATATTACTTTGATCATAAATTAAAACATCGCTAAATTCTTTTCCATTGCTGTCTTTTTCTCCAACTCTAATTGAAAACAGGTCGGATTTAAAAAAAATTCCTGGTTGAAGAACTAATGCTACTTTGGTTTTTTGGATATCTCTCAATAGTACTCTCATTTTAAAGTTGGCAACTGGCCACAGACTATTTGTGAAATAAAAGGCAAATAGAGCAACAAATAAAATAACAACCATAAGTGGCTTCATTATTTTAAACAACGAGATTCCCGATGCTTTCATTGCAAGAAGTTCTTTTTTTTCTCCTAAACTCCCAAATGACATAATTGAAGCTAATAAAACAGAAAGAGGAAGTGCTAAGGGAACCCAATTTGCAGATGCGTAAATTAATAGTTCTAAAATAATATTCCACTCTAATCCTTTGCCCATAAGATCATCAATATACAGCCATAAAAACTGCATATCCAGAATTACCATCCAGATAATGAAATTCAATAAAAATGGACCTAGGAATGAGGATATTACCATCCAACTAATTCTCTTCAAATTATTTTAATTTAAAAGATTATTAAATGTATTTATCCCCCAATAGCTTGCTTTAGTTTATGAATATTGTTGTCCCAAAGTAATCTTAATTCATCTTCATCGTCTTCGTGAAAATCGGTAACTATTAGAGCAACTTCTTTGGTAAGGTCATCTATTCTTATGGCCATTTCAAAATAGTAATCTTCTCCTTCATCGTCATCCCACTGAAATTTAACAGATTCTCCTTTTTTTACATTTTTAAGAGTAGCAGTTTCTTCACTACCATCCCAAAAAAATGTAAACTTATCATCTTTGAGATTAACATCGTCGCAAAACCATTCAGATAAGCCACTTGCTGTTGTCAAACAGTTAAATAAAATAATGGGGGAGGTATTTATAATATATTCAAATTCTGATTTTGTTTTGCTCATATCGATGTATATTCTTTACTTATTATGGCCAATATAGAAAAAATTAAATACAATGTTTATATAACAGAAAAAATCCTCAAATTATTATTTAACAATAGAATTATATTCAGAGTACTAATTTTCTAAATTTATCTATATTTGTCGCCTAAAATGGCGCGGTAGCTCAGACGGTTAGAGCGCAGGATTCATAACCCTGAGGTCGGGGGTTCGATTCCCCCCCGCGCCACTTTAAATTTCTTTCATATTTTTAATTTTTCTAGCAAGAGTTTATTTTATATTAAACGATTCTTTAGCTTTTTTTAAAAAAGTATAATTTTATTTAATGAAGAATCCTTTATTGGTGTTTAATCAAAATGGAATTTATTGTCCAAAAGCTAAAATTTATATAGATGCCTGGAAACCAGTAGATAAGGTTATAATATCCCATGCTCATGCAGACCATTCTAAATATGGTCATCAACATTATCTAACCCATCCTAATAGTGTTCCTATTGTAAAACATAGGTTGGGGAATATAAATATAGAAAGTAAAGAGTGGGGAGAGAAGTTTACTATCAATGGAGTACAATTTTCTTTGCATCCAGCAGGACATATTATTGGCTCTTCTCAAGTAAGAGTAGAATATAAAGGAGATGTTTGGGTGTATAGTGGAGACTACAAAAGAGTAAATGATGGTATTTCAACACCTTTTGAGCCTGTTAGATGCAATACGTTTATTACAGAATGCACCTTTGGATTGCCTGCTTTTAATTGGAAAAAACAAGAAATTGTAATCAATGAAATCAATGATTTTTGGAAAGAATGTAAGGCTAATAATCAAACAGCAGTATTATTTGCTTACAGTTTAGGTAAAGCTCAACGTCTTATTGCCAATTTAAATCTTGAAATAGGAAAAATATATACCCATGGAGCAGTAGAAAATCTAAATGAGCTAATAAGAACCTATAAAAATTTGCCCAAAACCCATCGAATCACTAGAGAAACTAAAAAAGAAGATCTAATTGGTAATTTAGTAATTGCTCCACCTAGTACCCATGGATCACCATGGTTAAAAAAAATGGTTCCTTATGTTACTTCTTCATCTAGTGGATGGATGACTTTTAGAGGAGCTAGAAGAAGAAGAGCTATTGATAGAGGATTTGTGCTTTCAGATCATGTAGATTGGAAAGATTTGATTCAGACTATTGAAGATACTGAAGCAAAAAATATAGTATGTACTCATGGTTATAAAGATATTTTTTCTAAATATTTAAACGAGAATGGTTACAACTCCTTTATGGAAAACACCCCCTTTGAAGAAGAGGAAATAATTGAAAATAATGTTTGATTTTGCAGATTTAGTAGAGCAGATTGATAAAACCAATAAAACCAATCTAAAAGTTAAAGCATTAGAGAAATTTTTTTCCAGTGCATCAGACCAAGATAAGGTTTGGGCAATTGCTTTATTTTCTTCTAAAAAACCTAAAAGATCTATCAAAACTTCCGACTTAAGAGTATATGCTGCAAAAATGGCCAAAATTCCTTTGTGGCTTTTTGAAGAAAGCTACCATATAGTTGGCGATTTGGCAGAAACTATTGCACTAGTTGTTCCAGAAACTAAAGAAAGTATTAAACCACCTACATTAACACAACTCATTAAAGAAATAAAAGATTTAAAAAATTTAGATGAAATAAAGCAGCATGACTATTTAATAAATAGATGGAGTCATTTAAATTACTATTCAAAATTTGTCTTTAATAAACTTATCACTGGTGGGTTTCGTATTGGAGTTAGTCAAAAGTTAATGACAAAATCTATAGCCAATGTCACTGGAATAGACCAAGATACAATTGCTTATCAAATCATGGGAGATTGGAATCCTGAAAATACTACTTATGAGCAATTAATTTTATCCCCTAGAAAGGAAGATTTTATTTATAAACCTTATCCTTTTTATTTAGCAAATCCTTTAGATCAAGATCTTGAAAAGTTAGGTTCATCTTCAAATTGGGTTTATGAAAATAAGTGGGATGGAATAAGAGCTCAATTAATAAAGAGAAATGATGAAGTAATGATTTGGTCTAGGGGAGAAGAACTAGTTAGTAAACAATTCTCCGAGCTTTTAGAGATGGGTAATTATTTAAGTAACGGCACTGTTATCGATGGAGAAATACTTCCATTTAAAAGTGGTAAAATAGGATCTTTTAATGATTTACAGAAAAGGTTGGGGCGTAAAAATGTCGGGAAAACAACTCTTGAAAATAGTCCTGTAATTTTAAAAGCTTACGATTTATTAGAATTAGATAATTCAGATATAAGAAATCAGAAATATATAGACAGAAGAAAATCTCTAGAAAAAATAGTTTTTTCTCTTAAAAATGAAAAGCTTCAACTATCTAAATATTATTTTTTTAAAAATTGGAAGGAAGTAGAAACTGCCCATTGTCAAGCTAGGATTAATAAAAGCGAGGGATTAATGATTAAAAATTTAAATACAATTTATAAAGTTGGAAGAAAAAAAGGAGATTGGTGGAAGTGGAAGGTAGACCCATTAACAATTGATGCAGTTTTGACTTATGCTATGAGAGGACATGGAAGAAGAGCTAATTTATTTACCGACTATACTTTTGCTCTTTGGAAAACAAATGACAGTGGAGATAGAGAACTTGTGACTTTTGCCAAAGCTTATTCTGGACTAACCGATAAGGAGTTTAAAGAAGTAGATGCTTTTATTAAGAAAAACACTTTGGAAAGATTTGGACCAGTAAGAAGTGTACAAGCTAAATTAGTATTTGAAATAGCTTTTGAAGGAATTGCAAGTTCTTCTAGACATAAATCGGGTGTTGCTGTAAGATTTCCTAGAATTTTAAGGTGGAGAAAAGACAAAACTATAAAAGATGCCAATTCTATTAACGATCTTAAAAGTTTAATTCATGAGTGATTACTCAAATTTTAAAAATTGGATTCTAAATTGGATGGATTCTAAAGATTGGAAACCACAAAAGTTTCAGTCTGAAGCCTGGAAGGAAGTTTTAAAGGGTCAATCTGGTTTAATTAATGCACCTACGGGATCTGGGAAAACACTTTCGTTACTTCCAGCAATTCTTTGGCCTACTATAAATCATTCTAAAAAAACCAATCATTTAATTTGTTTATGGATAACTCCACTTAGGTCATTGTCCCAACAAATAAAGATTTCAATTGAAGAGTTTTTAACTGATAATAATTTAAACCTTTCCGTAGGGGTTAGAAATGGTGATACTTCGGCTAAAGAAAGAAATAAGCAGCGTAATAAACTTCCTAATATTTTAGTTACTACTCCGGAAAGTTTACAATTAATAATTTCTTCAAAGGATTGGAAGAATAAATTTTCATTTATTAATGCTGTAGTAGTAGATGAATGGCATGAATTAATAGGTTCTAAAAGAGGGGTTCAGGTAGAATTATGTTTAGCTGCAATAAGGCATTTCAATACCAGCACTTCAATTTGGGGAATATCTGCTACTATTGGAAATATTGAACAAGCAAAAGATGTTTTGTTGGGAAATTTTAAAAGTGAAAATAATGGTGTTTTAATTAAATCCAATATCAAGAAAAGGATACAAGTTAAATCTATTGCGCCCAATGAAATAAAGCAAATGCCTTGGAGAGGACATTTAGGAATCAATCTTACTACTGAGTTAATACCAATCCTAAAAAAAAGTAAATCTACCCTAATATTCACCAATACTAGATCTCAATGTGAATTGTGGTATCAAAAACTTCTAGAGAAAATGCCTGAATTGGCAGGGGATATGGCCATGCATCATGGAAGTATTGATAGAAATATTAGACTCTGGGTAGAAAATGCTGTTAGAAATGAAAAAATTAAAGTAGTAGTTTGTACTTCAAGTTTAGACTTGGGAGTAGATTTTCACCCTGTAGAGTCCATTGTTCAAATTGGTGGTCCAAAGGGAGTTGCAAGATTTATTCAGAGAGCGGGAAGAAGTGGACATAGACCTAAGGAAGTTAGTAAAATATATTTTTTACCAACACATGCTATTGAACTAATTGAAGCAGCAGCATTAAACAAAGCAGTTAAAAAAGATTTTGTTGAGCAAAGAAATCCATATTTGTTAAGTTTTGATGTTCTCATACAGTTTTTAGTTTCTTTAGCAGTTTCAGATGGGTTTTATCCAAAGCAGACCTTGAAATTTATTAAAAAAACTTATGCTTTTTCTACGATAAATAACGATGAATGGGAGTGGGTTTTAAGAAATATTACAGTAGGATCCCAAAGTTTACAAGCTTACGATGAATATAAAAGAGTAGATATTTTAGAAAATGGTCTTTTTAAGGTCAATAGTAGAAAAACTGCAATGCGACATAGGGTTCAAATTGGAACCATAGTTAGTGATGCGCTTTTACAATTAAAATCTATTAATGGAAGAAGGCTTGGGAAAATAGAGGAGTGGTTTGTCTCCAAATTAAGTAAAGGCGAAGTTTTTTTATTTGGAGGACAATACTATAAAATTTTTCAAATGAAAAATATGGAAGTAATAGTTAAAAAATCTAAAGCTAAAAAAGGAAAGATTGTAAGTTGGATGGGAGGAAGAATGGGTTTTAGTTCTTACATGAGTGAATTGCTTAGAGCTGAGTTATATGACTTAAATAAATCTTTATTGTCTAATCCAGAAAACCCATTGAATTACCTTACAAAAAAACAACTTGAGTTTTCTGCAATTCCAAATTCTGATGAATTTCTGATTGAATCTTTCAAAACAAAGGATGGCTTTCATACAATTTTTTATCCTTTTGAAGGGAGATTTATTCATGAAGCGTTAAGTCATTTAATTGCCTACAGAATAAGCTTATTAAATCCAATAACATTTTCTTTGGCCTATAATGATTATGGATTTGAACTATTAAGCAATGAGTTTTTAGATATTCAGGATATTTTAGATAATAATTTATGGGACGATTCTCATTTGTTTCAAGATCTTAACGATAGCATTAATACTTCTGAAATGGCAAGAAGAAAATTTAGAGATATAGCAGTTATTTCCGGTTTGGTTTTTACAGGAATGCCCAATAAAAGAAAAGGAAATAGAGACTTACAGTCTGGAAGTCAATTACTTTTTGATGTCTTTAGAGATTATGAACCAGATAATTTACTTTACAAGCAATCGATTAACGAAACTTTTGAATATCAGTTGGAAGAAGGTAGATTAAGAGAAGCTTTGAAAAGAATTAAAAGTCAAAAACTAATTTGGAAACAGATTCCTAACCCATCTCCATTTTCATTTCCCATAATTACAGATCGAATGAGAGAAAATCTAAGCAGTGAAAAGTTTGAAGATAGAATTAAAAAAATGTTGGAAGAATACCAATGAAAAATATAAAGAAAATAATTCATGATCAAACTCTTACTTTTGATTTTAGAAAAGTTGTTTTTTGGAAAGAAACTTCTTCTTTAGTTTTAAGTGATGTTCATGTAGGTAAAATAACTCATTTTAGAAAAAACGGTATATCTATACCTTCTTTTCCTTCTACCAACAATTTAAATATTTTAAAGTCTGCTATTGAAGATTACAATCCTAAACAAGTGGTGTTTTTAGGAGATTTGTTTCACTCGGACTATAATTTAGAGTGGGAGGAATGGCTTACATTTTTTAAAACTTCCAAAATTACTTTCAAGCTAATAATTGGAAATCACGACTCAGTAAATTTTAAGATTAAAAACTTAGATATTTTAAAATATTGGAATATCTCCCCTTTTTATTTTTCCCACTACCCTGTAGAAGAAACAAAAATATTTAATTTATGTGGTCATATTCATCCTTCATTTTTACTAAAAGGAAAAGGCAAACAAAAAATTAAACTTCCTTGTTTCTATATTTCCAAAAAAAATATAATTTTCCCATCCTTTGGAGAATTTACTGGTACCCATAATTTAAAGTTGGAAAACAACGGAGATGAATTTATTTTAATTTCTAAAAATGAGTTATTTTGTTTGGATTCTTAAATCTAATTTTCTTGATTTACCACTTTTAATCAATGATTTTATCCATGTTTTTTTTACTTCTGTCATTTTTTCATATTCTTTACTTTAAATCATTCTATATTTATAATATAAAGTGAATAAGAAATAAAAGTTATTTTAAATTATACATTTAATGTATATTGTATATATTATAAGTAATTTATTTTGTGTTGTTTCTGAATTACTCATATTGTTAAAAATAACTAAAACCGTAACATTATTACTTAAAATGAGTTAAATTACAATAGAATAAAAATTATGAATGTAGAATTTAATACATATAAGTTTATTTCTCATCTTAAATCTTTAAGGATTATATTCTTATCCTTTCTATTTATTTTTATGGCTAATTATATGTCCAATGTCTATACATCATTTCTAGACATTAACTCAAATTCTTATGAGATTTCAAAAGATTTTGAAAGTGAAAATACTGAAGAAAAAGAAAATGAGAGGGAATCAGAACGGGAAACTGAAATAGAAGATTATGATGAATTATTTCTATTACCTATCTCAAACTCAAATATTGACATTCATTTTAAAAAGGTGTATAATCCATACATCTTATTTGAAAATTCTAATTTTAAAGAAGTAGACATTCCGCCTCCTATCTGCTAATTAAATTTTAAGATCTTTTTTTACTGTAAGATCTTTCCATTCGTTTAATTAGTAATCGTTGGTTTTCCAACAAAAAATATTTTACCATGTTTAAAAATAAAATTAATATATCTTATTTAAAAAATGACTTACCTGCAGGTCTTGTAGTCTGGTTGGTAGCTTTACCGCTTTGTTTAGGGATAGCTCAAGGATCAGAAGCAGACCCATTTGCAGGAATAATCGCCGGAATTATTGGTGGTTTAGTAGTAACACTTTTTAGTGGATCAAGATTTGGAGTAAGTGGCCCTGCAGCTGGTTTAATAACTATAGTTGTTGCTGCTATTCATGATCTTGGTTATGAAGCTTTTCTTTTGGCTGTTGTTTTATCTGGAGTAATTCAATTTTTACTTGGTCTGTTTAGACTAGGGGTTGTAGGTTACTTTATTCCCACATCAGTTATAAATGGAATGTTAGCTGCTATTGGTATTACACTGATTCTTAAACAAATCCCACATGCACTGGGAGTTGATAGTAATCCTGAAGGAGAAATGGCATTTGAGCAAGTTGACGGAGAAAATACATTTTCAGAAATCTTTTTGAGTTTTGATAATCTTGCTTTAGGAGCTCTGCTAATTTTTCTAGTATCTATGATAATTCTTCTTGTCTGGGAACTTCCAGCAGTGAAGAAAAATAGTAAACTAAAATTACTCCCTGCTTCTTTATTGGTTGTTGTTGTTGGTTCTTTATTAAATCAACTTTTTGGTTCAGTCGGTGGAAACTTTGGTGAGATGACTTTTTTAGGCACTTCTCATTTAGTTAATTTACCAGATGCACTTACAACTGGAGATTATAAAAATTTATTAGTTACACCAGATTTTTCAATGGAAGCTTTTTCAAATAAAGAAGTTTATGTTTATGCAGTTACTTTGGCTTTAGTTGCCAGTATAGAAACATTATTATGTTTAGAAGCTACTGATAAATTAGATCCAGATAAGAACATATCTCCAACCAACAAAGAGCTAAAGGCTCAAGGAATTGGTAACTTTTTATCAGGTTTGTTAGGTGGTTTGCCAGTTACAATGGTAATTGTTAGAAGTTCTGCAAATATAAATGCAAATGCTAAATCTCCGATGTCAGCATTTTATCACGGAATGTTTCTACTATTGGGTGTTTTTCTATTTCCAACAGTTTTAGAATACATTCCTTTATCTTCTCTAGCAGCTATTTTAATTATCATTGGATTTAAGTTGGTAAAGATTAAAAATGTTATCTCACAATTTAAAACTGATTGGGAAAATGGGCTAGTTATAGTAATTACAATAATTGCAGTATTACTTACTGATTTATTATCTGGTGTTGGTATTGGTTTTGTCTTAGCTATGTTCTTCTTATTAAGAAAAAATTATGAATTGGCTTTTATCTCTCATATCGATCGTGAAAATAACAAAGCAGTTATCTCTTTTGCACAAATTGTTTCTTTTCTTAATAAAGGTGCTCTTATGCAAACTTTGCAAGATATACCCAACGGAAGTAAAGTTAAAATAAGTGCTAAAAAATGTCATACAATGAGTAGTGAAATTCAAGAAGTTATCACAGATTTTAGAGATATTTCAAGTAAAAGAAATAATATAGATTTAGAACTTATAGGATTTGATAAGTTTCTATCTATTGATGAAACTAGTTCGAATAAACGTTTCTTTTTAAACGCTACTACTATTTTAATTTTAAATAGATACCAAAATGAAATTAAATCTGCTTCCAATGAAGAAACTCTTTCTGTTTATAATCAAATGCTTAAGGATATATTCTTTGTAAATAACCTGTTTTATGATGACTATAAATCCTTTAGAAATTCTTTTTACTACAAAGGGACTATTCTTACTAAAAATACCAACCAATTGAAAAAAGAATTTAGCAAATTCCATAAAACAGTTGTTGATAATACTATTAGTAACGATGAATTGTTTCAGGAGTGGATGTCATTAAGTAATGATGATCAAATACAAAAGATAATTGCTTCTACCAATAATCAAATAATTGATTTTAATAATGAAAATAGTTTAGATAAAGATTATTTTAAATTTTGGGAAATAATTCATGAAAGCGTAAGTGATATTTCTGACTTTAGCACTAAACAGTTCAATGATTAAAAAACGATTGACTTAGGAATTATTCCCGTAATCACTTCGTTTTTTAAGTTGCCGATACTATCGATTATTAGTAAAGATCCATTTTGAACATAATCTTTAGCATCTGTTACATATAAATCTTTGTTATATGGATCAATAGATAGGTTATAGAAAGTATTACCAGTATTCTCCCATATAATTTCCTGCACTGTATCCTCTATGGAAGAGATTTTGTAAACATGTTTATTAATAAAAAATACCTCATTATTAAATAAATTCATTGAAGAAGGATAGCTTAGGTTACTTTCTAAATTGAAATTTTTAATAATTTGTAGAGTCTGTGTTTCTATTATTGAAATACTAGGGTCTTCGTTGTTGGATACAGATCCTTGAGAAAGTACCCATAAGTCTCCTTTTATATCTTCTTTTATAGAAACTGGGCTTTGTCCTACACTGATGCTATCTAGTATGGTATCGTCATTAGAATCTATGACATATATCTGATTATTTGCCACATTACAAACATATACTTTTCCATTTTGCATTAAAATATCTTCACACCAACCGTTAACAGAAATTTCACTTGTTGTGTTTTGGTAGGCGTTGTAAACATAAATACTGTTGGAGTAAAGGTCTGTTATATAATATTTGGAGTTATTTACTTTAATTATTTTTCGTGGCGATAATAAATTATCTATCTGGGACAAATACTCAAAAGTTTCATCATTTATAACTACAATTTTCCCAGAATTATTGACTACTAAAAATAGTTGATGATCTATATGAGAAATACTATGAAGAACATCTCCTAGAAGACTTTGATTAATATTTTGGTAAATGTTACTTGATGTTTCCCCACTATTTTTATTGTAGGAGGAAAGAGAAGAGTTTCCGTACTGAAAATTTCCCTCGTTTCCAATAAGAACTAAACCATTTCCATTAATACTTACATTATTAGAATTATCTTCTGGGTTTAGCTTTACACAACTAGAGCAAATTATAAATATGACACCAAATAAAAGGAAATTAATAGATTTTTTCATTTTATTGTTTTAGGACAAATTTTCGAGTTATACTTTGACTTTGTGTGGATATATTAAGAAGATAAATTCCATTTTTAAAAGATTGAACATCTATATTTTGTGTTGCTTCAAGATTGTATTTGTAATTTTTTTGAAAAATTATTTTCCCTGTTAAATCAAATATTTCAGCTTTATAGGCTGGTTTTTGTACACTTTTTAAATCAAAAACAACCGTACCATTTATTATTCTAAAGTTATCTAAAATATTGGTGGAATTTTCTAAAATAATGTTCATAGGTCCTTGATTAATAACACCAACGGCATCTAAGTCAAATCCAGAAGATGGAAATGGGGTAGGGAATGGGTCATTAATTTTATTTAAATATTGATCGTAATTGCAGAAATTAGAATCAATGGAGCCTATTACATCAATAATTTTAACATGGGATATAGAGTTTATATCCAGATTAGGTTCGTTTATTAATTCTTCTAGATCAAAAGGAGTGCCAAAATTAGCTCTGTATTTACCAGCTAAATTATTAATATTTGTAGGGTCTACTGCTCCAAAAGCATCAATCTGAATACTGTCTTGGGTAAAAGAAGTTGTTGGAAATCTAAAAAAATCAGTTCCGTTACTACTCACTTCCACAAACCCAAGTTCTAGAAAAGTATCGCTAAATGCATTTTCAAAAATTGCAAAATCCCATCCAGGTCCATTTTCAATAAATCTTTCAAAACTTAAAATAGCTTCTCCACCATCGCCTAAACTAACTATTCCATTTCCTGGAGATCCAATTGCCATTGAACTGTCTCCAGCACTTGCTGTAACAGATAATGGATTTGAAATGTCCTCTTGACCAATAACAACAGTACATCCAGTTGCCCAATTAACAAAACTACTGCTATCCTTATGGATAGCAGTAGTACCTTGAACCCCTGCTGCAGGAGCAAATTGAGCCAATACTGGAATTGTAAAAAATAACAGTAAATAAAATATTAAAGAGCGCTTATATCTTAAGAAGTCTTTCATTAATTATTCCATGTTTAGTTTCTATTTTCATAATATATTGTCCCTTAACCAAGGAAGAAATATCTATTTGCTTTGGATTTTTTAAATTATGAATTATTTCTTTTCCAAAAATATCAAATATAGAAATCATATATTCATCATTATTTTCAAGACTTTTTAAATTTATGAAGTTAGAGGAAGGGTTTGGATATACTGAGAATTTATTTTCAGATATTTCAACTGTCGATAATGGATAATTACCTACGTTATCTATACAGAAATAGGCAGGTGTATTCATTCCAAAAGCACCTACATCACTAGAACTTAAATTAAATACTATGCTATCAAATTGTCCGTTTGGTAATTCGACATACGACCAATCTTTTACAATGTAATCTAAACTACTATCGGCATGGGTGAAGTCTGCTAAGAAAAACTCTACACTATCAGAAATAGTACCACTAGAATATCCATAAATATGTAATTTAAAGTAATCTTGGTCTGCATTAGTGAATTTTTTAGCAAATGCATCCCCATCTCTCATACTATTTGCAGCATAGGTACTATTAGTTACGTGAACACTAAAAGATCCTGATTGATTCAATACAATAGTAGAATTTGATTTTCCGATTGCGTAATTAGCACTTAATCCCCAACCACTTCCAGCTTTTGCACTGTATTGATTGGTTGATCCTGATGTTGTACTATCAGTCATGTTAGAATAACTCCATCCAGAAGACCAGTAACCATATACAGCTCCATAGGTAGTATCGTAAGCATTGTGGAATTGATAATCTCCAGAAGAAAAAATACTGCTAAATATAGAATTATTGTTAGTGCCAGAAAGATCTGATCCATCCCAATAAGATTCTGAGGAAAGAGTGAGGTTTTCAAAGTCTGCAACATTTTGTTGAGCATTAAGGCTTCCAAATGCTATTGAAAAAATGATAAGTAGGTAATTTATTTTTTTCATTATTTATTTTTTATTTTAAAATTGATTCCTATTTCATGATTTATCAAGGGCATAGGTCTATTCATAACCACTTGATAATTGGTGTTGTACAAGTTGTTTATCTTGTAAAATATTTTTGCAGAATTATTTTTGAATTTAACTCTGCAACTTAAAAACAACCTTCCGAGATTAAATGAAGGAAGAAAGTTTTCATTATCTCTTGAAGTAAATACGTATCCAGTATAGTTATGTAAATAGGTGAAAGTGAATTCTTTATAACTTATTTGACTTTTAAATACTAGTTTGTAGTGAGGGGTATATATAAGTTGTTTGTCTTGGGAATTATTATTAGAGTTGTAAACTTCAATATTGGTACTTAGATTATAAGCAGTTTTAAGAGTGAAATCATAAGTTATTTTTTTATTGATAAAATGAACTTTAGAACTTGTTTCAAGTCCACGATTCCATACTTTTTTAACATTCATTGGAGACCAAAAACTGCCAGTTGGTTGCCAAAGTATCCAATTATCAATCCATCTTGAATATAGAGAGGGTTCAAATGAAAAAATTACTTTGTGAATTTTCTTATTCCAAATTATTCCAATATCACCAGTATATCCTTGCTCAGGAACAAGATTTAAATTCCCTCCAGGATTCCAAAAAAGATCGTTGATAGTTGGAAATCTATATACTTTTCCAGCATTAAAATATAAATTGAAATGATTGTGAAATTCTCTTTTTAAGGAATAAGAAAAGGTAAATGGCGAAAGATATTTCTTATCGAATAGCAAACTGGTTGTTAGTAAATGTTTTAAGCGATACTTTGGATTATTTACCTTAAAAGACCCAGTTATAGAGGTTCTATTTATTTCTGCAATATCTAAATAGTTATTTCCACTAGAGCTAGCTAGTGAGTTGGTTAAGTTAATTTTTAAAATATTGAAGTTGTTAATTGATTTGGAAAAGTCAAACTGATTTATAAATGTTTTACAAGGATTATTTCCAAAAACAGATCTAACAGAGTCTGTATAAATATTTTTCTCATTATAGTATGCAGATTTTAATTGTACATATGCGTTTGAAAATCTATGTTTTAAAGAACTAAAAACCCTGTGATTGATATCGTTTTGAAATGCACTACTTGGTGATTCTAAAAGACCACTAGGAATTTCTCTATCTATCACTTGCCCAAAATAAATTACTTTAAAATCAGTTTTACCCAATGAAATTCTTGTAGAACTCATTAAAGCAAGATGTTCAAGAGATGCATTTTCTTGGTTTTTCTTTTCCTCATTTAGATCTAGGTAAGAATAATTGTTAAGAGCACTTTTTCTAAAAATATTAATAGAAGTCTCTAATTTACTTTTAGAGTAGTTAATTTTTAGAAAATTAGAATTTTGTTGAAATGAACCTTGTACCGTTCCAGCCTCAATAAATGATTTCCCTTCTTGATTATCTCCAAGTATTACAGCTCCAGCTAACGCTCCATTGGCCAAATTTGAATTTGAAATACCGTATAGCACACTTACAGAGTTGAAAAATACGGATGGAATTGTTGAAAAATCTACCATCCCATTTAACGGATTGTTAATTACAAAATCATTGTAAATTAACGAAGTCTGCTGCGCATTTCCCCCTCTTGTGGATATGCTAGATAAAGTTCCAGGACCGTAATGTTTTAGATAATTGATAGTTTCTCCTTCCAAAATCTGATCTATCGTTTCATTGGATCTTTCTTGGGACAATATTAGATTTTTATTAGATTTTAGAAAGTCTTCGTTTACAAGGAAATTAGAAGTTCTTTTTTCAAAGGTTTGAAGATGCTTTGAAGTATCAATTTTTTGAGGAAAATAAATTCCAATTGATTTTATTAATATAAAAAAGAATATAAAATATTTCACATCTGTTATTTATCATTTAACAGCAAATCGTGAAATTAAAGATGCAGGAGGTGGTTTGTAAACTATTACACCAACTACTATCTATAACTAGAAAAGCTTCAATCCACGAAAGCTATCTAAAACTTATTGAGGCAGGTCTCCTGACTTGTTGAAAATTTTGTTAGCCTTCCCATAAATAATACAGTGGCATTTAAACAAAATATAATCAACTTACAGTTGCGGGACAGTCAATGAATTTAACATTGTTCCCTTTTAATTTTACCCAAAGGTAAAAACCAAATTAAGTGATAGTAAAATGAAATACAAATCTAGTATTTATTAGGTGACATCTCCTTTTTTTTGGAATTATTATTAATAATGAATTTTTAATAAGTCAAAGTTTAGTTAATTCTTTCAATTTTTAAGAAAATTAAATTCAACAGTTATTAAACCACAAAAAATTATGGCTATTTTTGAATATAAACTTAAAAATTTTGTCAAGAACAATTAAAATATTTTTTGTTACAATTTTATTGGCTTTAAACTTAAGCCCTAACTATTCACAAAACTCGTGGTCTACCTTAATAGATTCCGTTTCCACTTTATCTTCTCCAAGAGCTGCTGATTTAAATTCTGACGGAACTAAAGATATTATTCTTGGCGGTGGAACAGATTCTACTTACAGTAACTATGGAGTTGTTGCATTGGACGGTGTTTCTGGTCAGTTACTTTGGAATCTTCCAACACCTGATGAGATTTTTACAAGTGCTGTTTTTAACGATATTAATAACGATACTATTCCAGATGTTTTTATTGGAGGAAGAAATGCTCAGTTATATGCAATAGATGGTTCAAACGGTAATATTATTTGGGAATTCTTTCCACAAAATTCTGGATTAAATCCTGCAGACTCTGGATTATACAATTTTTATTCTTCTCAAATTTGTAATGATTTCGATGGAGATAATGTCCAAGATATTTTAGTTACCAACGGAGGAGATCACAAAGCTGCTCCCTTTGACCCAAGACCGCCAGGACATTTAATGCTTATAAGTGGAGCAACTGGAAATTTGATTGCAAAGGCCGTAAGTCCTGACAGTGCTGAAATATATAGTTCACCAGTAATTCTTTCACAAAGTGGTGTTATAAATACTGAAAGTATTGTATTTGGAACAGGTGGTGAACAGCATGGGGGTGGCATGTACGTTACTAATTTTACCGATTTATTAAATGGAGATATTTCTTCTTCAATAATTTTAACTACTCATCCAGCTAAAGGATTTATTGCGCCAGCTTCACTAGCCGATGTTTCTGACGATGGATTTATTGATATTGTCGTTCAGTCTTTTTCTGGGAAATTATCTGCTTTTGACGGAATAACTTTTCAAACACTTTGGTCTAAAAATTTTCCTGGTTGTGAATCCAGCGCAGCTCCTACTATTGGTAACTTTACTGGTGGGGACCTAGTACCTGATGTTTTTACCGTCGTTTACCGTGGAACTAGTCCTACCTATTTTGATTTTTATCAAGTTATGTTAGACGGGTTAACTGGTGAAATATCTTGGATAGATAGTGTAGGAAGTATGCATTACTCATCATCTTCAGCTTTTGATGCTAATGGGGACGGTAGAGACGAAGTCTTGTTTAGTGTAAATTATATAAGTAGTTATTTTTCTCATCAGTTAAAGATGGTTGATTTTCAGAACGATAGCGTAATGGATGTTACTTCACTAAATGCTGGTGTTAATCTTGGATGTTCTCCTTTAATAGAAGATTTAGATGAGGATGGACTTCTTGAATTTATTTATACCTATAAGTACGACAGTTTAAATCCAAGCGCCTGGAATGGTTTTTATTTTAATAGAACGAATACAAATTTTAGTACGCCATACAGAGGAATTGCTTGGGGGGCATATATGGGAACATCTTTTAGTGGGAATTATACAAGAAATCTTTCATTATGTCCTAATTCTAATATGATTTCTAGTTGGAACATAACCCAACCATCTTGTAACAATTTTAATGATGGTTCAGTTTATCCATCCATAATTAATAATTATCCAAATACTTATCTTTGGTCTGATGGTACAATAGGGGATACACTAAAAAATGTTTCTCAAGGACTTTATACTCTTTTTATAACAGATACCAATAATTGTGTTGAATACCATCAGTTTCAATTAAATGATCCTTATGTTATTTCTTTTGGGAATATAACCCATAATAATTGCATTGGTGATTCTATAGGAACAGCCACAGTTGCTAGTTCTGGATGTGTGTGTCAGTTTAGTACCTGTACATACCTTTGGGACAATGGGTCTTTAATAAAACATGCAATCAATCTTCCTTCTGGAATGCAACATGTAATTATTACCCATCCAGACGGCTGTATAGTTGAAGATTCTATTTTTATAAATGATGGATTACCAGTTGTAGACAGTTCCTTAGTTAGTAATAAAAGCTGTTTTTATAGTAACGATGGACAAATTGAGCTTTTTCCAAACAATCCATCAACAACAAATTACACTTGGTCCAATAGTGCATCTCAAAATATTATTTCACAACTTAGTTCAGGTCCTTATTGGGTTATTGTAAATAATACTTTTTGTTCAGATTCTCTTTATTTTAATATTTTATCTCCAGATTCTATTTTCGTTAATTATTCTTATCAAGATGTATTGTGTTATGGCGATTCTAATGGAACTGTAGAATTAAGTCCAACTTCTGGTTTTTCTCCATTTAGTTATGTAATGGACGGAATTATTTACAGTGATTCTTTGTTCGAAAACCTTTCTATTGGTAATTACCAGTTTTATTTAAAGGATTCTTCAAATTGCAATTCAGATACTGTAAATTTAGTAATTAACCAGCCAGATTCTTTAGAAGTGACATTTACTGTCGTTCCAGAATCTGATTCAGGATTTTTTGATGGATCGGTAATTGCTAGTGGTTTTGGTGGAACGTCACCTTACTTTTACACATGGTCACATAATCCTAACATAAATGATTCTATAATTCTATACCTATCCAATGATTATTATACATTAAACTTAAGCGATCTTAATGGATGTCAATTATTAGATTCTGTCTATGTGGGAATAGTTTCAGATAATAATCTCCTATCCAATGATTTTTTAAAAATTTACCCAATTCCATCTACTGGAAATATTTATTTAAATAACTATTCTAATGAGCTTATTAGTATTAAGATATTTGATCTTTCTGGTAAGCTAGTCAAAAATTCTTTTTTAGTAAATCCTTTTGATAAGTATGCTATTTCTCTCCCAAAAGGACACTTTGTGGCAGAGATAAAAAATAGAAACTCATTAAGTTTTCAAAAAATTATTATCCTTGATTAAGATATTTCGAATAAATTTTTTATTTCTCATTTTTTCTAGTATTTCTTGTTCTCAAACTAGTAATTCTGCAAATAAACTTGATTCAAAATCTATGGTTGTTTCCGCACATCCATTAGCAAGTGAGGTAGGTATAAATATTTTAAAAAAAGGTGGTAATGCTGCAGATGCAACAATTGCTGTCCAATTTGCATTAGCAGTAGTTTACCCTTCAGCAGGAAATATTGGTGGTGGAGGTTTCTTTGTTTATAGAACAAAAGATGGTCAATGTTCTACTTTAGATTTTAGAGAGAAAGCACCTTTGACGTCGACAAGAGATATGTATTTAGACTCTAGTAATAACGTGATAAAAAATTTAAGTCTTTATAGCCATCTTGCAGTAGGTGTTCCAGGTACTGTGGATGGAATGGTAAATATTCACAAAAAATATGGTCAATTACCATGGAAAGAATTAGTACAGCCAGCTATTGATTTGGCAACCAATGGATTTGAATTGACAAGATTGGAGGCTAATAAATTAAATCGATTCAATAAAACAAAGGGTAAAATAAATAAGAATTCAGAATATTATAAAGAACATTTTTCCGAAGGCGATTCAATTTTTCTCCCACAGTTGTCAAAGACTTTAATTCTAATTAGAGACCATAAAAGAGCTGGGTTTTACAGTGGGGAAACAGCTGAAATGTTGGTTAAGGAAATGAGTCTCAATGGCGGGAAGATTACTCAACAGGATTTAGATTCTTATCAAAGTATTTGGAGAGACCCTACAATATGTTTTTATAAGGGCCATAAAATTATAAGTATGTCACCTCCATCTAGTGGAGGGATTCTTTTGACACAAATGTTAAAAATGGCTGAGCATTTTCCATTGCGAGATTTTGGGTTCCATTCTTTAAAATCTATTCATGTAATGACGGAAATTGAAAAACTTTCTTTCGCAGATAGAGCAAAACACCTTGGAGATCCAGATTTTTATAAAGTCCCAGAAAAATCATTAATCGACTCTTTATATCTTCTAGAAAGGAGTAATAAAATAAATATAGACTCTACACTTTTAAGTAGTGGTATTTATGCAGGTGAATTTAATTTAAACGAAAGTGAAGAAACTACTCATTTTTCTATTGTGGATGAATATGGCAATGCATCTTCACTTACAACAACTTTAAATGGTTCATTTGGAAGTGGAATAATTGTTGACGGTGCAGGTTTTTTAATGAACAATGAAATGGACGATTTTAGCATTCAACCGGGTTATCCAAATATGTATGGTTTGATTGGAGGGGAAGCCAATGCTGTGGAACCTAGCAAAAGAATGCTAAGCTCTATGACTCCAACAATATTAGAAAAAGATGGGAATCTTTTTATGGTTTTAGGAACACCAGGAGGATCTACAATTATAACTGCTGTTTTTCAAACAATTATTAATGTTGTAGATTATGACATGAGTATTGAACAAGCAGTAAATTCTCCAAGATTTCACCACCAGTGGTATCCTGACGAAATTAAATTAGAGAAAGACATAGCCAAAGATTCTAACTTAATTATTCAGTTAAAAGCGATGAATCATCGACTTAATTTTGTTTCCTCTATGAACAGAGTAGATGCTATTTTAGTTAAAAAAAATAAGTATTTTGGAGGAGCTGATAATAGGGGAGATGATGTAGTTTCAAGTTACTAAATTTACAATGAATACAATTATTATAGGTTCGGGTATAGGCGGCATGGCCTGTGCAGCAGTTTTGGCCAGTAAAGGCATAAATGTTAAAATTTTAGAACAAAACAATAATGTTGGAGGCAAAGCAGGAAATATTCAGAAAAACGGATACGATTTCGATACCGGTCCTAGTTTATTGACTTATCCCGATTGGTTTGACAACTTGTTTAAATCATGCGGTAAAAACCCTAGAGACTATTTTAGTTATATTAAGTTAGATAATGTAACTAGATATTTTTTTGAAAAAGGGAAATTTGTAGATGTATTAGGGGAATTAGAGGACACTGCTGATAATTTTGAAAGAGAGCTAGGCGTTGAAAAACAAATGTTTTTAAAATATTTTAAAAAGTGGGAAAATATTTATGAAATTTCAGAAGAAGTTTTTTTAAAAGGCGATTTGAAAATCGATTTAAATTTCATTAAAAATGCAGTAAAATGGATAGCAATTTCTGGATTCTCAAATATTTTTAAATCAATGGCAACCTACAACAAGAGGTTGCAAAATCCTGAATTAGAAAAAATTATGAATAGGTTTGCTACCTATACAGGATCTTCCCCATATAAAACCCCAGCTTTTATGAATCAGCTTGCTGTGGTTGAAATGGTTTTGGGAGGGTTCTATCCAAAAGGTGGTATTTTTAATATTCCAAAAGCTTTGGAAAGTCTATGTTTAGATTTAGGAGTAGAGTTTGAGTTTAATTGCAAAATTGAAAAAATTAATGTTCTGAAAAGTAAAATTGAAATATTTTCCAACCAAAAAAGATTCTCTACTAAAAAGCTAGTCTCAAACATAGATTATTACACCACCCAGCATTTATTAGGAAGCAAGTCTAGAAAATCAAGAACTATATTATCAACTTCTGCAATTGTGTTTTACTGGGGAATAAAATCTGAATTTAACCAACTTAAACTACATAATATTATTTTTTCAGAAGATTATAAAAAAGAATTTTCTGAGATATTTAAGGACTCAAATATACCTAAAGATCCTACGATTTATATTAATATTTCTTCAAAAATTGATTCTAAACATGCGCCAAAGGGCTCTGAGAATTGGTTTGTGATGATTAATGTTCCTTCTCAAAAAAATCTAATTTCAGATAATCAAATTAAATTGATAAAAGACTTAGTTATCAAAAATGTTTATAATAAATTTGAAGTAAATATTGAGAATTTAATAGAGTTTGAACAAATCCTGACTCCTAATAAACTATTTAAGAAAACAGGATCCTATTTAGGCTCTTTATACGGAAATCACCAGAATTCTATTTATTCAATCATGAAAAGAAAGCAAAATCAAGATCAAAAAATAAAAGATTTGTACTATGTTGGAGGAACTGTTCATCCTGGAGGAGGAATGCCTCTTGCTTTAAGATCGGGCGTCAACACTGCAAATAAAATTATAAATGAAATTTTCTAGAACCTATAGTTTTGATATTGTATTTATTGCAATAATCCATATTGCTGGAATTATCGGAATTCGTTTATTTCCAGAACTATTTCTTAAAACCTCTTTTATTTCTATTGTTATTCCTTTATCGTTATTCCTCTACAGAGTAAAACCAAATAGAAAAGACTCTATTTTAATGTCTTTGGTTTATATAATTGCTTTTTTCTCTGAATGGATAGGAGTTTGTTTTGGTTGGTTATTTGGTGATTATACTTATGGGGATTCCTTAGGATTTAAATTGGATGGTGTTCCTATAATTATGGGAGCAAATTGGCTTTTACTATGTTTGGTTTCAAGAGAATTAGTTGGTAAATTATTTTCTAATAACTTTCTTATAATTATAACATCCTCTTTATTGATGGTTTTAATAGATGTTTTAATGGAGCCACTTTCTAACCAATTAGATTTTTGGTCTTGGAAAAATAATGTAATTCCATTTTCAAATTATATTGACTGGTTTTTAGTGGCAATTTTGAATCAAACTATATTTTCATATTTAGATTATAAATCCGACATGTCTTCTTGGTCTTTAGGATATATTACAATCCTTATCTTGTTTTTCTTTTCGTTTTATATTTGATGAATTACAGTTATTGGGAAAATAAAGAATGGTTTAATGGCAATGACTTTACTATTGTTGGTAGTGGAATAGTAGGACTAACATGTGCTATTTCTTTACGTGAAAAATATCCAAATTCTAAAATAATTATTTTAGAAAAAGGAGTCCTTCCTCAGGGTGGTAGTACAAAAAATGCAGGATTTGCATGTTTTGGAAGCGTTTCAGAGCTTCTTAGTGATTTAAAAACACATTCTTCTCAAGAGGTTGTTCAGTTGGTGTCTAGTCGCTGGAAAGGATTAAAAACGCTAAGAAAAATTGTAGGAGATAAAAACTTGGATTATCAGCACAACTTTGGATACGAGCTTTTTCTGGATAATAATTCTTTTGAAGAATCTGTCAATAAGATTTATGATATTAATGAATTATTATATCCTTTATTTGGAGAGAATGTTTTTAATGTAGAAGACAATAAGTTTAGTTTTGAAAATTGTATTCCCAAGTACATAATGAATAGGTTTGAAGGGCAAATAGATACAGGGAAAATGATGTCCTATCTTCTTAAAATTTGCCTTCAAAGTGGAGTAAAAATTTTAAATAACACCTCTGTCGATAATTATTCTGAGAATAATAGCATTGTAAAAGTCCATACTAATAATGGCGATTTTTCTACTTCCAAATTATTATTTGCAACTAATGGATTTTCAAAAAAACTAATGGATGAAAATATAGTTCCAGCTAGGGCACAAGTGTTGGTAACAAAACCTATTAAAAATTTAAAAGTAAAAGGAACTTTTCATTTGGAGCAAGGATATTATTATTTTAGGAATATTGACCAAAGAATTTTAATTGGAGGTGGAAGAAATTTAGATTTTAAAACCGAGTCCACTATGGAGTTTGGTAACACTGATTTAATTCAATCAAAACTTGAGAACTTACTAAGAAATACTATCCTTCCAAATATTAATTTTGAAATCGATTATTCTTGGAGTGGAATTATGGGAATTGGAGATAAAAAGAAGCCAATTTTGAAACAATTATCTAGTAACGTTTCTTGTGGAGTTAGACTTGGAGGTATGGGCGTTGCTATAGGAGCTTCTGTTGGAAAGGATTTAGCAGATTTAGTATATAAAAGTTAGTTGCTTTTGACCACTTTATAGCTTAATATCCTGTCACACAAGTTTAGAGGGTCTTTGTAATACATTTTTAAAATATATTCATTGTTACTTTCAAAATGAGCTCCTTCAATCTTTCTTGTACTAATTCCATCACTGTTTTTCAATACATATATATAATTGTAATAACCTTGTTTTAATAAGCATTTGTTTTGGTAATAATTATTTATGGTATCATAAGTCATTAAAAAATCATTATCTATGGCCCAATTAGTGAGTTGTCCAAAAAGGTAAATACTATCGTTTTTAATTTGCTTCATGGGCAATCTGAAATTAACCATTCCGTATTCTGCTTGTGAATTAGCATCGTCAAAATCATAAGTTCTAATAAAAAACCTGCCGTTCATATCTTTGTATTGAAGATATTGTTTGTAAGATCTTCTTACATCTTTTTTTAAGTTGATATTGAAAATTGTATCATTAAATACCATATTCTCAATTCTTTGACTGCCATTTCTAAAAGAACTCATGTCAAAAAATCTAAACTCATTTCCTCCATTAAAAATTTGGTCATCTGAAGGAAGGAATACTAATTTATTTTCTTTAATAAAATTTGGTCCAGATAACCAATACTGGTCAAATTCTTGATGGTTTTGCTGGATATTAATAGAAATATTTTCATATGGGTCTACAATGTCGTTAGAATTGTAAGTGCATTCCATTTCAAAAGCTTGTAAGTACTTACTTTGTTCAACGTCTCTAGATTTATCTACAAGAAAATTAATGGTAGAGATTTGTTCACTAACATAGAATTTTAGAGTTGCCAAAGGATTTTCTGCTTGTCCTTCTATGAATATTTTTAATATGTAGTTGCCTGAAATTAAAAAATCTGTATTGTTGTTGGGGAGTTCAAAATTGTAGTTTACATATTGTTGAACTGGGCCATAAGAGATTTCTTGGTTCTCTATATAGTCTATGTCAAAGCCATCTATAGCATCCATTGTTAAAATATCACTTTTCTTCCAGTCTTTATTACAATGAATTATTTCATACTGAATTGATTCACCATGATTTCTTAATAAGTCAAAATTTATAATAATTGGGATTTTAGAATTCATATTATATAATGGCTCACCCAGTATTAATGATCTTGTGCTAAAAGTTAGACTTTTAAAATCTTTGGAGAATATTTTTTGCTCAAAAGGAAGTTCTTCCTTTTTTAAAAGGCTCTTATTTTCTTGGTTTTCAGAGTTAACATAGTAGTCGTCAACTACTTGTAGTTTTTGTTTCATCGTACAATTATTCACCAACACAACAAATGCAAATAATATTAATTCTAGTCTCAAGCTATTGCTATTATTTATAATCATTCTAAATTAGATATTGTTTAGTAATATTACTCTTCACTAAATTGTAAAACAATACAAATTTATAAATTTGTTATCTATTAAAATTCAATTTTCATCATTTATGAAAATAACAGTTAAAAAAGGCCTTGATATTAAAATGAAGGGCGTACCTAATAAAATTATTGCAGAGGGCAATTTGTCTAAGTCTTTTGCTTTAAAACCCTCCGATTTTCCCAACTTAACCCCAAAATTACTTGTCAAAGAAGGTGATTTGGTAAAATGTGGTAGTCCAGTTTTTTGTGACAAATACAATGATGTTGTAATATTTGTATCACCTGCAAGTGGAGTTGTAGACAAAATTATAAGAGGTGAAAAAAGAAGGATATTGGCTGTTACAATTACTTCTGATGGCAAATTCACTCAGTTGAATTCAAAGGCAAAAGATTTTTCAAAATTAGATAGACTAGAACTAAAAACTGATTTATTAAAATCTGGATTATGGCCATTGTTGAGAATGAGACCTATTGATATAATTGCACGTCCTGAAGACAATCCAAAGTCTATTTTTATATCTTCCTTTGATACTAATCCACTTTCTCCAGACTATGACTTTATAATGCATAACAAGTCTGCCGAATTTAATGCTGGTTTAGAATTATTAAATATATTAACAGACGGATCTGTTCATCTTCAAATTAGAAAAAATTCTGACGAAGTTTTTTCAAATGCTAAGAATGTGAAAACCCATCTTGTTAAAGGCCCTCATCCTTCTGGAAATGTAGGCGTTCAGATGCATGAGATAGATCCTATCAACAAAGGAGAGGTTGTTTGGTACATTAACCCTCAAGATGTTATGATTCTTGGTCGATATTCTTTAACTGGGGCATATGATGCCAAAAAAGTAATATGTATTGGTGGAGAAAACGTTAATTCTCCCAAGTATGTTAAGACAATTTCTGGAAGTTCTATTAAATCAATTTTAGAAGGTACTGAAATCACAGAAAATAGTAGATTAATTTCTGGAAACCCACTAACTGGTCAGAAACTAGAAAAGGATAGTTTTTTAGGTTTCTACCACCATCAATTAACCGTTCTACCGGAAGGTAATGAATACAAGTTTTTTCTAAGTGAAGGATGGTTAAGTTTAGGTTTTAATAGATTTTCTGCCTCAAAATCCTATCCAACTTGGCTTATGCCTAAATCTAAAACTTACCAGTTTGACACCAATCTAAACGGTGAAGAAAGATCTTTTGTAGTTTCTGGACAGTATGAAAAAGTTTTTCCATTTGATATTTATCCTGTTCAGTTAATTAAGTCAATTGTTACTAATGATATTGAAAAAATGGAGAATTTAGGAATTTATGAAGTTTCCCCTGAAGATTTTGCGCTGTGTGAATTTGTTTGCACTTCCAAAATAAATATTCAGGAAATTGTAAGAAATGGACTAGATCTTATTTATAAAGAATGTATGTAATTTAATTTAAGCTAAAAGTGAAATTTTTAAGAAATATATTTGACAACGCACACAAGACACTTAACTCCAGTGAAAAGACCAAAAAGTTTTTTCCTCTTGTAGATGCATTTGATACATTAATGTTTACTCCAAACCATGTTACTAATAAAGGTTCACATGTAAGAGATGCAATTGATTTAAAAAGAACTATGATGCTGGTAATTATAGCTCTAGTTCCTTGTTTGCTATTTGGTATTTACAACACTGGATACCAACATTATAGAGTTCTTGGAGAATTAGAAATCATTTCTTTTTGGGAAATTATTCTTAAAGGTGCATTAGTGGTACTGCCACTTGTTGTAGTTTCTTACGGGTCAGGACTTTTTGTGGAATTTATCTTCGCTATTAAAAATGGACATACAGTACAAGAAGGATTTTTAGTTTCAGGAATGCTCATTCCCTTATGTATGCCTGCTGATGTTCCTCTTTGGATGGTTGCTGTTGCCACAATCTTTGCTGTGGTAATTGGTAAAGAAGTATTTGGAGGTACAGGAATGAATATTCTAAACGTTGCTCTTACTGCCAGAGCATTTTTATTTTTTGCTCATCCAACTAAAATGTCTGGTAACGAAGTTTGGGTGACAGGGTTTTCAGATCTTAAAGGTGAGAAATACGCCTCTTTAGTTAGTAGTGCAAATCCTGAAGGAGTTGTCGATGGTAGTTCCGGTGCTACAGCTTTAGGAGATTTAGCTTCATTTATGCAAGATTCACCTGTTTTAGAAAATACCCAAGCCTTTCAAGCCAAGTATTCTTTAATGGACTCTTTTTTAGGATTTATCCCTGGCTCTGTAGGTGAAACTTCTGCATTAATGTGCTTAATTGGTGCAGCTTTATTATTATGGACAGGAATAGCTAGTTGGAGAGTAATAGGTTCATTTTTTATAGGTGGGTTTGTAATGGCTACTATTCTTAATTTAGTTGGAGGAAATGGATATTTTGAGTTGCCAGCTATTCATCAATTAATGCTTGGAGGATTTATGTTTGGTATGGTCTTTATGGCCACCGATCCTGTTACTGCTGCTCATACCAACGCAGGTAAATTTATATATGGTTTTTTAGGAGGTTTTCTTGGTATATTAATTAGAATGGTTAATCCAGCCTATCCAGAAGGAATTATGTTAGCTATTTTGATTGCTAATGTATTTGCTCCATTAATTGATCATATGGTTATTCAAAATAATATTAACAGAAGATTAAAAAGATTAAAAACAGCATAATGGCTATCAATAAAGACAGTAATACATACACGATTAGTTTTGCCATAATTCTTGTAATTATAGTAGGCGGCTTATTAGCCGCAATTGCAAATGGTCTAAAACCCATACAAGACGAAAATCTTGTAAATGAGAAAAAACAAAATATTTTGAATTGTCTTCCTGGAAATAAATCAATTACAAGAGACGAAGCTGGATCAGTCTTTGCCAATTTTGTCAAGCAAAGGGTAATCTTAAATTATAATGGAGAGATCAAGGAAAATACTCTGTTAGATAATTCAACAGAGCTAAATAATAAAGATTCTAGAGATGCTTTTAGTATTGATTTATTAAAAGAATACAAAACTATTAAAGATGAAAAATCTAGAAATTATCCATTGTTTATTTGCGATGTTGAAGGTAAAACCTATTATGTTGCTCCGGTGATGGGAAAAGGACTATGGGCTGCAGTTTGGGGCTTTATTGCTATAGATGAGTCCGGAAATTCAATTTCAGGTACTGTTTTTGATCATAAATCTGAGACTCCAGGTTTGGGTGCTGAAATTTCTCAAGATTTTTTTGAGGATCAATTTATAGGCAAGCTTATATCCAATGAAGAAACATATAAGTCTGTTGAAGTTAACAAACCAGGTAATCCTTTAAATGATTATCAGGTAGATGGTATAAGCGGTGGTACTTTTACTAGTGTTGGTGTAGAAGAAATGATGAGTAGAACACTAGTAGTTTATCATAAATACATTAAAAATTTGAACAGATCTTAATTTTAAAATTATGGCAGAAACTACAGAAGTTTTAGAAGAAAAGAAAATAAAGGTTAAAGAAAGAGAACCACTATTTTCTAAGAAAAATAAAAAACTAATCTCTGACCCATTAGACGAAAACAATCCTATTACTATACAAGTACTAGGAATTTGTTCAGCTCTAGCGGTAACTGTCCAAATGAAAGCAGCTGTTGTAATGTCAGTTGCAGTTTTATTTGTACTTATTTTAGCTAATGTATCTATTTCGTTAATTAGAAATTTAATACCTAACAGAATTAGAATTATTGTTCAATTAGTTGTAGTGGCTGCATTAGTAATTGTTGTAGATCAAGTACTTAAAGCTTATTTATTTGATGTTTCTAAGGAACTATCAGTTTTTGTTGGATTAATAATAACCAATTGCATTATTATGGGTAGACTAGAAGCATTTGCCTTGGGAAATAAACCTTGGCCATCAGCTTTAGATGCCATTGGAAACTCGTTAGGTTATGGAATGGTTTTAGTAATTGTATCCTTTTTTAAAGAACTTTTTGGTTCAGGAAAATTATTTGGCTTTGAAATTTTTGGAAATGCTACTGAACAAACTGGATTATATGCGATGGGTTATATGGATAATGGTTTAATGTTGCTTCCTCCGTCCTCATTAATAATAGTAGCAGTATACATATGGGTTCAAAAAATTAGAAACCCAAGTTTAATTGAATCTCATTAAAATAAAATAATGGACTTAGTAAATATATTTATTAGAAGTGCCTTTGTAGATAATATGATCTTTGCCTTCTTTTTTGGAATGTGCTCCTATTTAGCAGTTTCTAAAACAGTAAAAACAGCCTTTGGCTTAGGTATGGCAGTTATTTTTGTATTGGTAGTTACCATTCCTATTAATTATTTGATTGAAAATTATGTTCTTAAAGAAGGTGCTTTAGGCTGGTTAGGAGAGGAGTTTTCATCTGTTAACTTAAGTTATCTAACTTTTATTATGTTTATTGCTGTAATTGCATCAACGGTTCAATTGGTAGAAATGATTGTAGAAAAAATCTCTCCAGCTTTATATGGAGCATTAGGAATTTTCTTGCCATTGATTGCTGTGAATTGTGCAATTCTTGGTGGAGCTTTATTTATGCAGGAAAAACAATTTGCAACAATTGGCCAAGCTACTGTTTACGGTTTAGGATCCGGTGTAGGATGGTTTATAGCTGTTGTACTTATTGCAGCAATAAGAGAAAGAATAAGATATGCAAATATACCAGGACCTTTAAGAGGTGTTGGAATGGCATTTTTAATTACAGGTTTAATGGGCTTAGCTTTTCTAGGTTTTATGGGTTTTGAAATATAATTTGAAAAAGGTTTATAAATGGAAATAATTACACCAATCATATTTTTGTTAGCTATCGTTTTAACACTTACTGCGATTTTATTATTAGCTAAAACATTTCTAGTTTCCTCTGGAAAAGTTAAAATTACTATCAATGGAGATAAAATCATCGAAGTTGATGGCGGATCAACTTTATTAACTACATTAGGAAATGAGGGTATTTTCTTACCTTCTGCTTGTGGTGGAGGAGGAACGTGTGTTCAATGTACTTGTCAAGTTTTAACTGGTGGAGGAAGTATTCTTCCAACTGAAGAACCTCATTTTTCAAGAAAACAAATTGCCGATAATTTCAGGTTGGGATGTCAAGTAAAAGTAAAAGAAGACATGGAGATTGAAGTAGAAGAGGAGATTATGGGTATAAAAGAATGGGAAGCCACAGTTGTATCTAATTATAATGTTGCTACATACATTAAAGAGTTTATTGTAGAAATACCTGAAGATATGGATTACAAAGCAGGTGGTTACATTCAAATTAAAATTCCAGAAGGGGAAACTAAATTCTCTGAAATGGATATTAAAGCCCATCCAACTGATCATCCAGGAGAGCCTGATAAGTTTGAAAAAGATTGGGAAAATGGAAAGTTTGCCTTAAGAAATCTAACCATGAAAAATGATGAAGAAGTGGTAAGAGCTTACTCTATGGCATCTTATCCAGCTGAGGGTAGAAATATAATGCTAAATGTTCGTGTTGCGGCTCCACCTTGGGATAGAGCTAAAGATTCTTGGGCAGATGTAAACCCAGGAGTTGCATCTTCTTATATCTTTAATCAAAAGCCAGGAGATAAGGTAATTATTTCGGGACCTTATGGAGAGTTTTTCATCAACGATTCCGAATCTGAAATGTTGTATATAGGTGGAGGTGCTGGAATGGCTCCAATGCGATCCCACTTGTATGAACTATTCAAAACTCTAAAAACTGGAAGAAAAGTTTCTTATTGGTACGGAGGAAGATCTAGAGCTGAACTTTTCTATATTCACTACTTTAGAGATTTAGAAAAAGAGTTTCCAAATTTTAAATTCTACATGGTTTTATCCGATGCCCTTCCAGAAGATAATTGGGTGGATAAAAAAGACATTAACGATCCTGAAGGAGATGGTTTTACTGGTTTTGTTCACAATGCGGTTATCGATCAGTATCTTTCCAATCATGAAGCTCCAGAAGATATAGAATATTACTTCTGTGGTCCTCCAATGATGAACCAAGCAGTATTAAAAATGTGTGACGATTGGGGAGTTCCACCAGAACAAGTAAGATTTGATGACTTTGGGGGGTAAATACCTTTACACGACATTACTTTTTTTAATTATTGTTTTATTGGGTTGTCAAACTGGGGATGATAAGAAGAAATATTTTCTTAAGGTCAAAGGATATGCGCAGGGAAGTACTTATTCCATAACTTACAGCGACCACTTACAAAGAGACTTTTCTTATTCAATAGATTCTATTCTTAATATTGTAGACAGTCAGCTTTCAACTTACGATTCTAATAGCTTTATTAGTCTTTTAAATAAATCCAAGGATACTTGTCTTAGTTTACAAGGTAAAAGTATGTTTTATTACTGTTTTAAAATTTCAAAGGAAATAAATAATAAAACAAATGGATTTTTCAATCCCGCAGTATATCCACTAGTAAATTACTGGGGTTTCTATTCTGATTCTAACCCGTCTATTGATAGCTTATTTATTAAAGATTCATTACTTAATTATATAGACTTAAAGAACAACTTTTCCTTAATTGAAGATAGTTTGAAGACTTATATATGTAAAAAAAGTAAGAATTCTAAATTAGATTTCAATGCAGTTGCCCAGGGTTATAGTGTAGATTTGGTTGGTGATTTTTTGAAAACAAAGAGAGTTGAAAATTTTCTAATTGAAATAGGAGGAGAGCTTTCTTCCTATGGTAAAAATCATGAAAATAAATTGTGGAGAGTTGGTATAGAAAAACCAATTGATAGTTCTTTTGTGGGGGAATATGAATTTCAAAAAATTATAGAATTGGATAACCAAAGTTTAGCTACATCTGGTAACTATAGAAAGTTTAAAGTTATAAATGGAAGGAAATTTTCTCATTCTATTGATCCTAAATCAGGATTTCCTGCGAATAATAACCTCTTGAGTGTAACAGTTGTTTGTGAAAAAGCTGCTAATGCTGATGCTTTAGCTACCTCTTTTATGGTGATGGGTAAAGAAAAAGCTATCGATTTTATAGCATCTAATCCTCTAGATAGTATTTTCTGTTTCATGGTTTACGATTCCGCAAAATCTCTTAAAGAATGGAGTAATTTTTAAGCTTTATCTTCCGAAGATTTTGAAATAAGCTTATCAATTCCTATCCAAATAAGTATTATTGGCCAGTAAACTCTAATAAGTTCTACGATGGAGACTTTTATTAGGTCAAGATTATTTGCTAAAAACAAAAGGCCAAGAATTATAAATAAAATGCCTATACTTTTACCTTTTTTCATATTCATTTATTCAAGCTACGCTTTGTTCTACTGGCTTCTTGCATTTTTCATCTGGTGTTGCACCACAAAAACTACAAGATTCACCTTCCTTATTTAAAAGTGGATTATTGCTTGCACAAGTACCAGAAAACTCTCCATCTTTCTTTAAAATTATTTTAATTGCTATACCGGCAAAACACAATGCTAAAAGTCCAATAGAAAGAAGAATTGTTTTCATACCGTAAAATTAATCAAATATTTTCTTAAAGCTGAAAGATTATTCCTATTTTGAATATATAGATAATTTATTATGAATAAAACACCTCCTTTTAATAGGCTTTTAACTATAATGGATCAATTAAGAGAAAAGTGTCCATGGGATCAAAAACAAACCATGGAATCCCTTAGCCATTTGACAATTGAAGAAACTTATGAACTTATTGATTCAATTCTTGATAAAAACATGGAGGAAATCAAAGGCGAGCTTGGAGATTTGCTTTTGCACATAGTTTTTTATTCTAAAATAGCTTCAGAAACCAATGACTTTGATATAAACGACGTTATTAATTCGATATGCGATAAGTTAATTGAAAGACATCCTCATATTTATGGGGATGAGATTGTTAAAGATGAAAAAGATGTTAAAAGGAACTGGGAGAAAATAAAATTAAAAAACGGAAAAAAAACTGTTTTACAAGGTGTTCCAAAGTCTCTACCAGCCATGGTAAAAGCAACCAGAATTCAAGAAAAAGTGAAAGGAGTAGGATTTGATTGGGACAATAAAGACCAGGTTTTTGAAAAAGTAAAAGAAGAGTTTTCGGAACTCCATCAAGAAATTAAAAAAACAAATAATCAAGAGAAAATCGAAAAGGAGTTTGGAGACGTACTTTTCTCTATGATCAATTATGCTCGTTTTATTGGAGTTGACCCAGAATCTGCTTTGGAACGAACAAATAAGAAGTTTATAGGAAGATTCAATTATTTGGAACAAGAGGTGAAAACCAATAAAAAAGATCTCATGAAAATGAGTTTAGAAGAAATGGATTTAATATGGGACAGGTCAAAAAAAAAGTTTCCTTAAAAATCATTAAAACCCCTCTAATGGTTTAAAATAATCGTTAGAATAATTAAACAAAATATGCGATTATTTTTAACTACTTTAATTTTTTTAATTTTTAGTATTTCATCAAATGCTCAATTTTGGATTACTAGCGTTAGTAGTTCTCCATTTCCAGCAAATGACTGTGATATTTTATCTGTTGTTATTGATGGTAATATGTCTTCAAGTAATTGTACTCCTTCTTCTTCTTACTTAATTTCTGGAAATACTATAACCATTGATATTAATATTACTTGTGGTGGAATAGGTCTTCCAGTTATAACACCTTATAATGAGACAATTATCTTAGGAACAATTCCGTCTAATAATTATGTTTTAATAGTTAATCAGTCTTCTGCAGGAACCCTACTTGAAACCAATACAAGTTCATTAAATATTGGCACCTGTTGTGCATCCAATGCAAGTATTAGCCTTATAAGTAGCTCTAATTGTCTAGGTGAACCAACCTCTTTTATTGATTTAGGTACTGTAGCAGATAGCTTAGTTTGGACAGATAATGGAGTAGTTTTTAATCCCAATCCTTCTGCTTTAGGTTGGATTTATATATTTAATTCCTCTGGAGTTCATAATGTGATTTTAACAGCTATTGATAGTACTGGTTGTTCGGACACTAATAATTTAGTAGTTACTGTAAATAATCTCCCAGAAGTTCTTATGTCATCTGTTTCAGCAACGTGTGCAACCTGTCAAAATGGAGAGGCCTTTGTAAATGTTGTTTCAGGGCCAATGCCTCACCAAGTTCTTTGGAGTGTAGGAGGAACTTTAAATCCACTTACAGGACTTAATCCTGGAAACTATATAGCAACTTTAACAGATGGTAATTTATGTTCAGCTATTGATTCTGTCTTAGTGGGGAATTCAGTAAGTGTAAATGAATATAAATCGCATGAATTTTTAATTTATCCCAATCCCTCTTCTGGAAAAATTTCTTTAAATATTTTTAATAGTGAATTTAATTCCATAAATATTGAAGTTTTTAATTTATCAGGAGAAATAGTTGAAAAAAGATTCATTTCTGGAAAATCAAATATGCATTATGAAATCCATCTAGACTTAAGCAAAGGCATTTACTTTCTAAAGGTTAATAATTTCACAGAAAAAATAGTAATTCAATAAATTACTTGCATAAATTATAGAGTTTATTACTTTTTTTTTGACTTTTTAAGAATGTGATTAACCATTTCTCAATTAACAAGTGTTAATTGAATTTCGAATTAATTTTTGTAAATTAAAAAATAAATATCGGTAATTAATGAAAAATTTATCTCTCATATTTCTTATTTTATTAATTAGTTTTTCTGGAAGATGCTCTCATTTAATGGGGGGGGAGATTGTTGTTCAAAATGATCAAGTGGGTAATTATGAAATTATTTTAACTCTATATAGAGATGTTTCAGGAATTCTATTGAATAGTAACCAAACTTTAAAAGTTTTTGATGCAGGTGGTAATCAAGTTTCAACAATTGTATCCTCTTTAGACAGCTCTACATTCCATCCTGTTTTTGGAATTCCAAATATGTCTTTATTGCCAAATAATTCTTATGGGACTGAGATTTGTTTTTATTCTGCTATTTTTCCTTGTTTTATACCAGGTGATTACACGGTTACTTGGAATAATTGTTGTAGAAATCCTTCGATTGCTAATTTGATAAATCCCGGCGCACTTTCCATGTTTTTAGATTGTAGTTTTACCGTAGATTTAACAACTACTACTTCCTCTCCCTATTTTCTTTCTCCACCTATTGTATGTGTTCCTGTCAATACACCCTGGCAATATAATCCATTGCCATTTGATGAAGAAGGAGACTCTTTAAGCTGGTCATTGGACGTGCCATATGATTATGTTCCTGGAGCTTTTCCTAATGGCTATCCAATTGTTGGTTATTCAGTTCCTCCATCTTTAGCTGGTGGAAGTTTAACAATAAATCCCTATACAGGACAACTATCATGGACTGCATCTGTTACTGGAAACTATGTTTATACTGTGATTTGTGAAGAATATAGAAATGGATTAAAATTAGGAGAAATTAGAAGAGATATGCAGTTTATTGTTCTTCCAAATGGAAACCTGCCATCTCTTTCTAATTTAAATAACTTCACAACAGATTCAAATGGAATTCCATTCGTTGAATGTATGGCAAATAATCCTGTTAATTTAGATTTAACAGTGATAGACAGTAGCTCTTTTTTTATAGCTTTTGATGGCATAGGTGAGATTTTTGACGATAGTTTAAACCCTATGACGTATTCAATTATTTCAAGCAACAATCCCTATGAAAAACAATTTAATCTTTCTTGGACACCAAATAATAGTGACGAAAGAGAGGAACCTTACATTATAACTACTAGATTTTTTAATGGTACTTTTTCAATGGACTATACTTTTTTTATTTACGTAAATGGTGACAATACAGGAATTAGTGAGAGGAATCCCTCCCATAGCTTAAAATCTTTCCCAAACCCAACTAGTGGTTCATTCGTTAGTGAAATAACTTTACAAAAATCTCAAAACATAGAATATTTTATTTCTAATAAAGAGGGTAAGGTGATTTGTCTAAAAAATATTTTTATGCAAAGTGGAAACAATAAAGTACCATTTGATGTAAACCTCCCCTCAGGACTATATTTTATAAGTATGAAATTAGAAAATGGACAAGTTTTCTCTGACAAAATCCTATTTAAGAATTGACAATTTTCTTGAACTTTATTAGTAAAGACATCCCTCTATAAATCATCCATAGAGTAAGGGCGACCCAAATTGTAATTAATTCCGGGATAAATAAGTCAAGAAAATATATTGTAGGGATGAAAAAGAAAAATGTTCCTATTATTAGAGTATTTCTAAGATCTACAGCTCTTCCAAGACCTTTGAAAATCCCATCAAAAGTAAATGCAATTGAATTAAATGGCTGTGCTATAATTACCATCCAGAAAATGCTTTTGAAAATAATATTAACATTTTCTTCAGGATTAAATAATTTTCCGATATATGGATAAAAAACAGTATATATCACCATTAAAACAATAGCTATTTTAATATTTATCTTTAATAAATCCTTTCCTAAAAGTTGTAGTTTTATTTTATTTTTTTCTCCCATAAATTTTCCAGCAAGGGCATTTCCAGCATTGGAATATCCATCAATAAAGAAAGCGCTAAATATCCAAATATTATAAGCGATAGTGTATGCAGCTAGAGAACTACTTCCATAGCTATTGGCATATCTATTGGAGATTAGAAATACAAGATTTAAAACCATTGTTCTAACAAACATATTAAAGAAAATATGGATCATTTCTTTAAAAAATGGACTTATTTTAATATCTATTTTAAAATTAAACGGGGTTTTTCTTAAGTAAAATACTCCGCATAGAACAACCATTAGTAATTGGGAGTAAACCGATGCCCAGGCTGCACCTTTGACTCCCATGGGAGAAACTAGATGGTCTATGCCTAATACTAAGACAAAATCTAGAATGATATTGCTAAATCCTCCAATTAAGCTAATGTACATTGCCCAAGAGGTGTTTTGAAATCCTCTGAAAACTCCAAAAAACAAAGCAATGGAAAGGCTCAGTGGTAATCCATAACTTCTAATTATAAAATATTCTTTAGAGTAATTGAAAGTATTTATACTTATTTCTCCATATACTAAATTTGCTAGGTAGTCATAGTTGGTAATAAGTAAAATAGATAATATTAATCCAGTAAAAAAAGTCAATAATAGAGTTTGAGGAACCAAAGATTTAATAATTTCTATCTTGTTTGCGCCAAATTGTCTACTAATAATTGCGGAAAGAGAAGTTCTCATTTGAGCAAATCCCCATACTAATGTTGCAATTAGTCCTGCAGCTAGACCTACACCACCTTGAGCAATGGTTGAATCTTCTCCAATTCTTCCTATAATAGCTGTATCTACTAATCCAATAAGAGGTTCTGTGATGTTGTAAAGAATTGCTGGAATAGCTAAAGAATTTATTTCTTTTTTATTCAGCATTTAAAGAAATTCGGTAAGTGGGTGGGTAGATTTTAGTCGTATTCCTTTTTCTGTAGATTGTAGTTGACAGCTTTCGTTTATAGGGTCGTGCTGTAGATAAAGTAAATAGTTATTTTTTAAAGCAAGTTCTAAGAAAATAGATTTTTCTTTAAGAGTTTTAAGTGGTCTAGTGTCATAGCCCATGACGTAAGGAAGTGGTATATGGCCAACACTTGGTAATAAATCAGCCATGAACGCAATCTTTTGTCCATTATAGTTGATTATAGGAATCATTTGACTCTCAGTATGACCATCTGCAAAAAAAATATCCATGTTTTGAAAAATATCTTTAGTTAATTGACCCCTTCGTTTAATAAATTTCAATTGTCCACTCTCTTCAATTGGAGATATGTTGTTGCTCAAAAAAGATGCTTTTTCTCTCGGATTAGGTTTCATAGCCCAGTCCCAGTGATTTTTATTGCTCCAATAAGTAGCATTTTTAAAAACAGGCTCTAAAATTTTTCTGTCGTTGTTTTTCCATTTTACAGCTCCACCACAATGGTCAAAGTGTAAATGGGTTAAAATTACATCTGTTACATCATTTAAAGAATATCCAGATTTTGTTATGGAACTTTGTAAGCTGTCTTCACCATAAAGGTGGTAGTGACTAAAAAATTTATCAGTTTGTTTATTGCCGATTCCAGTGTCAATTAATATTAATTTATCTCCATTCTCAATAAGTAAGCTCCGCATGGCCCATGTACATAGATTGTTTTGATCTGGCTCATTTGTTTTAATCCATAACTTTTTTGGAACAACTCCAAACATTGCACCTCCATCCAATTTAAAGTATCCGGTATTTACAACAGAAAGTTTCATTTAATTACAATTAATTTCCTCGTTTAAATATATACATTCCATAGCTTGTTTCACGTCGTGAACTCTTAATATTTTAGCACCTTTGGAAAGCGCAAACATATTTAAAGCAGTAGTTCCGTTAATAGAATCTAATTTATTGATTTTTAATGTTTTATAAATCATAGACTTTCTACTTATTCCAGCCAAAATAGGTGCTTTAAACACTTTTAATAATTCAATATTTTTCAATAATTTATAATTATCTGCATTTGTTTTGCCAAAACCAAAACCAGGATCTATAATAACATCACTTATCCCATGAGAATTTAGCATATTTAACTTTTCAGAAAGAAATTTAATAACTTCTTTAGTTACATTTTCATACCTAGGATTGTCTTGCATGTTTTTTGGTTCTCCTTTCATATGCATTAGAACATAAGGCACATTGTATTTTTTGATAGTTTCAAACATTTCTTTATCAATATTCCACGCGGATACATCATTGATCATTCCTGCACCAGCATCTATTGCTAAAGCAGCAACTTTTCCTCTAAAAGTATCAATAGATATATTTATTTCTGGAAAAATATCAACTATTTTTTCTATATAGGGAATTGTACGTCTAATTTCTTCATCAATTGTTACCTTATTTCCGCCTGGTTTTGTGGAATATCCTCCTATATCTATAATGGTTGCACCTTGATTTAAATCTTTCTCTACTTTTTTAAGTGCTTTTTCAATAGAATTGTATTTTCCACCATCAAAAAAAGAATCTGGAGTAGTATTTAAAATACTCATCACCACAGGTCTACTCAAACTTATGAGATTTCCCTTAAAATTTATGGAATAATTATCAAGTAAATATGTATCTTTCAAGCGTAAAAAATATTTTTAAAATTTATGTCTAATACTTCTGAACAGTACGATAACGTTATTGTCAAATGTACTGAGATTTTTAAAAAGAAAACCATTGACTACGGAACTGCTTGGAGAATTCTTCGTTCAAGTTCATTAACCGACCAGATATTTATTAAAGCTAATAGGATTAGAACTATTCAAGAAACCGGAGCTTCTAAAGTAGACGAAGGGATAGAATCTGAGTTTATAGGAATAATAAATTACTGTGTAATGGCTTTAATTCAAATAGACTTGAACGGCGATAAAAGAATGGAAATACCCTCCAATGAAGTAGTAGAATTGTACAATCAAAAAATATCAATGTCTAAGAACTTAATGCAACAAAAAAACCATGATTATGGCGAGGCATGGCGCGATATGAGGGTTTCTTCTTTAACTGATTTAATTCTAATGAAAGTTTTAAGAGTGAAGCAAATTGAAGACAATAAGGGCAAAACATTAATTTCAGAAGGAATTGATGCAAATTATTACGATATGATCAATTACAGTGTATTTGCAATGATTCATCTTAACTAATAAATATGAATAATAAATTAATTGGAATTTGGATAATAAGAATTGTAGTTTCCCTATTGTTTTTGGTATCTGCTTATGCAAAAGTGTACCACGAGCCTTCTGCCTACTTTTCAATAACAACTTTTGAAGCAAAACAATTAGTTCCGTTAGGTTTTAGTTCTGAAATTTCTTCCTACCTATCTAGAATTTTAATTGCCTTAGAGTTTTCTATTGGAATATTAATTTTATTACCGTTTTACTTAAAAAGAATTGTTATTCCTCTTACTGTATTTGTCCTTGCAGCTTTTTGTATGCATTTAGCCATCCAAATTTATTTAACTGGTAATAGTGGTAATTGTGGTTGTTTTGGTACTCTGTTGCCTATGACACCTTTAGAAGCCATCTTAAAAAATATTTTTGCGATTGGGCTATTGGTTATTCTAAATAGATTAATATCTAAGGACAAATCAAAGCAAATTGAAATATTTTATGGGTTTCTAATATATCTATTCTTTGTTGTTGGAATAATGGTTTTAGTACCTGTAAAGAGTTCTGATAATGTTACTATTGATTCTAATAATTATCAAATTCAAGAAGATTCATTTCTAGAAGGACCAAAACAAATGAAATCTGAATTTAGTCAAACCTTACCATTTGCAGATAATGGAAGACTTATTTTATGTTTTTTTGCACCAGGTTGCGACCATTGTAGAGCAGCTGTTAGATCCATTGATTCGTTGTCTAAAATAGTAGAGAATTTTCCGAAAGTTGAAATTGTTTTCATGGATGAAGAAGTAGATAAGATTCCTGAATTTTTTGAATATGCAGGAAGTCAGTACCATTATATTGTATTAGATATTTCAACTTTTTACGATGTCCTAACTTGGGAAAGAGATACTCCAGGTATTTTTTATATGTGGAATGGTAATATTTTAAAAGAATTTAATGGAACTAATGATAGTGCTTTTGACCCTGAATTGCTCCTTCAATCACTTGAGTATAAATAGTATAAATAGCTTTAAAAAATGAGAAAAAAAATTGTTGCTGGTAATTGGAAAATGAATCTTAATAAGTCTGAGGCAGATATTTTATATAACGACTTAGAATCTAAAACCTATCCAGATGATGTAGAGGTTATTATTGCACCTGCTTCTATATATTTAGATAGTTTTAGCAATGCATCAAAAGTAAGTATTTCTTCCCAAGATGTATCTGCTAATAATAACGGCGCTTTTACTGGGGAATTTTCTGCAGAAATGCTTTCCTCAATAAATTTACGTTTTGCAATTGTTGGACACTCTGAGAGAAGAACTTTTCACAAAGAAACAGATTTACTTATTTTTCAAAAAGTCGAAATGCTTTTAAAGCATGGCATCACTCCAATTTTCTGCTGTGGAGAATCTCTTTCAGATAGAGAAAGTAAAAATCACTTTAATGTTGTAAAGTCTCAACTTTCACAAATTCTAAGTAATCTTTCCTCAGAAGAATTTAGTAAAATTGTTATCGCTTATGAACCAGTTTGGGCTATAGGAACTGGACTTACAGCTGACCCTGAAGATGCTCAAGACATGCATTCTTTTATTCGTGGCCTTATTTCAGAAGTTTTTGGTAAGGACATTTCTAATCAAACATCTATACTTTATGGGGGAAGCTGTAAACCCTCTAATTCCAAAGAATTATTTTCTATGAAAGATATCGATGGTGGTTTAATTGGTGGAGCTTCTTTAGATTCAGCAAGTTTTGAAGCTATTATAAATTCTTTTTAGTTTGGACTATATAGAAATTCAATTCGTTTTAAAAGAAAGAGTTCCGATAATAGATGTTTTTATACAAGAAATTGCAGATTTAGGTTTTGATGCATTTCAAGAGAACTTAAATATTCTAAGTTCTTACATACCATCAATTAATTACAATGAGAAAAAGCTTCAAGAGCTACTGGACAATTACAGTGCTTTTATTATTTCATTTAAAGCAATTGATCATCCCTACAAAAATTGGAACAAAAAATGGGAAAGTAGTTTTGAACCGATTACAATTAATGAAAATTGTCAGGTAAGAGCTTCATTTCACCAACCCTCAAATAAAAAGTACGATATAATTATCAATCCAGAGATGTCTTTCGGAACTGGTCACCATGAAACTACCCGTTTAATGGCTAAAGATTTATTTAAACACGATTTAAAAAATAAAACCATATTAGACTTTGGTTCCGGGACAGCTATTTTGTCAATATTAGCAGAAAAGCTTGGGGCTAAGGAAATTGACGCAGTGGAAATTGATAAAAATGCAAATCAAAATGCAATACAAAATTTGGCAACTAATAATTGTAAAGCCATAAAAATTATTGGTGGAGGTGGAGATAGCATTCCCAATAAAAAGTATGATTTTCTATTTGTTAATATAAATAGGAATACAATTATAGAAGAATTTACAAACTTTTTAAAAGTGATGAAGAAAAACTCAATGGTACTTTTTTCAGGATTTTTCGAATCAGATATTCATTACATTAAAGATTTATCTATTAAAAGTGGATTAAAAATTTTATATTCAGATTTAGAAAACCAGTGGGCATTATTGGTTATGACAAAAAAATAATTATGAAATTTAAAGTCTATTTAACTATTTTATTTTTTGCAAGTTTTTTTTCAAAAGCTTTGTCTCAGTCGTCCTTCACACCTGAACCAGAAAAATTTCTTAAAGATGTTCAAGCATTTATCGGGAATTACGACAAAACAAAAGCAAAAAAATATATAAAATCTTTTGAACCTTTATGGCTAGGGGATTTCTTTACTCCAGATAATAAAGCTTTAGTTTATGCTTCGTTAAATTCAATGGAAGAAAAGAAACTAAATGTATATCCAGATTTCATAAATTATTTTAACGCCATATATAATTATTCTAATTCTGGAATGAGTTCTGAAAATTTTGAAAAATGGAATAGTACCCTTGATAATGTTATAAAAAAGTACAACAATAAAAGAGTGCAAGATTTTCTTAAAGTTTCCAATAATTTATTTTTAGATGGTACTATTTATGTTACTTCAAGAACACAGAAAGCTGCTACTAGATGGCAAGTTTCTAAAAAAGATAATTTTGATATTCAATTTGTTAAAAAACTTCCAGTATTTATATTTAATGAAGTTGATTTAAGGTGTTTTTCAAAGAATGATAGTTCTGTAATTCGAAATACTTCTGGACAGTTTTTCCCTCTTACTTCCCTATGGAATGGAAATGGAGGCAAAATTGATTGGCAAAGAGCAAAAAAAGACAAAGATATTTATTATGCAAAAGTTAATAGTTACAATATTGGTCTTAAAAGTTCATCTTATTACATAGACTCTGTCTTGTTTTATAGCAGTTATTTTGACTATCCAATAATGGGGAAATTAACTGAAAAGGTTTTATCTTTTCGTGGATATTCAAAAGTTATTTATCCTGCATTTGAGTCTTACAGTAAAAGGCTTAACATTAAAAATGTCAATAACAATAAAAATGTCGAGTTTGATGGTGGTTTTACAATTCGTGGTAGGAACTTATACGGATCAGGAACCATTAATAACCTTTCAAAATTAAAACTCAGTTATGATGGAAAAGAAATCTTAGTAGCCGAGTCCATTGGTTTTATAATTAATGATGAAGGTGTTACTTCCGATAAAGCAAGAGTAAAATTTTCTATAGATTCTGACTCTATTATTCATCCAGCCTCCAACTTAGTTTTTTCTGAAAATACCAAAACTCTTACCTTGTCTAGAGGAGAAGAGGGTATCCTTGCTGCTCCTTTCTACAATAGTTACCATAAATTAGATATGTACGTTGAGACTTTATCATGGAAATTAGGAGAATCATTAATTAATTTTTCTGCACCAAATGGAACAAAAAGTATTAAAACTGCTCAATTTGCTAGTTTGAATTTTTTCGATGTAAAAAGTTACGACAATTTAAACACCGACAGAGGAAATATTTTAGTCTCTATCAAGCGATATGCAAATATATGTGGCTCCAATATCTTTTCTTTAAATGATTTGGCAAAATATTTGGTAAAGAGTGTAAATGATTTACAATTCATGTTATTTAATTTGACAGAGAAGGGGTTTATAAATTACGATTCGGAAAGAAAAATAATTACCTGTAGTGAAAAGTTGTTCAATTATATTGAAAATAGGTCTGGAGAAAAAGATTACGATATTTTAATTATTAATTCTGATGCTGAAACCAATGCAAAACTTAGTCTTTCCTCATTTGATTTAAATATTTTTGGAGTAGAAAGGGTAGTACTTAGTCTGAAAAATAAAGTTTGGATTAAACCAGGAGCAAGAAGACTAACTTTAAAAAAGAATAGAGACTTAGACTTTGATGGTTTAATAACTGCTGGAAAAACACAATATTACGGTTTTGATTTCTCTTTTATTTACGACGATTTTAAACTTAAATTACCCAAATGCGACTCCATGTTTATTTGGGCGAATTATAAAGAATCTAAGAGAAAAGGAAAATTAATAAGATTGCAATCTAAAATTGAGAATCTGGAAGGCAATATTCAAATTGACAATCCTTCCAATAAGTCTGGACTAGATACTTCATACCATGAATTTCCAACATTTAAATCTAATACAAAAACTTATATTTATTACGATGATCCATCTATACAAAATGGACTTTACAAGAGAGAAAACTTTAAATTCATAGTGAATCCTTTCTTAATGGATAGTCTAGATAATTTCACTGATAACGGAATTGACTTAAACGGACAATTTTTTTCAGGAGGTATTTTTCCTGAATTTGAAGAGTCTTTACAGATTATGCCAGATTATTCTTTGGGCTTCATAAGAAATACGCCAGAGGATGGATTTAATATCTACGATCAACTAGCAAGCTATGATAATGAAATAAGACTCTCCAACGAAGGATTAAAAGGTACAGGAACTATTGAGTTTTACACTTCTACTGCAATTTCAGATGACATAACTTTTTTCCCAGATTCAGTTGCTGCTATAGCTCATACCTATAATAACAAAGAACAAGTTGAAGATCCTGAAATTCCTCTTATTGAAGGTAAAGATTGTAAGGTTTCATATATTCCAAAGCAGAATTTACTTTATGCATATTCTATTGATTCTAATTTTAACTTTTTTGAAGGGGCAGAGGCATATTTAAATGGAAGATTAAAATTAGGTTATGATGGTATGTTAGGAAGTGGGATTATGCGATTTGGTTCCGGAGAAGTCGAATCTTATGAATACACTTACGAAACCGATGCCATTTTAGCGGATACTTGTGAGTTTAGGTTGGTTTCCCAGAACAGTAATCTAGATGAGTTGTCCTTTAAAACTCAGAACTTAAATGGAAGAGTAGATTTTGAAACTAGAATGGGGGAGTTTAAATCTAATTCTGGAGAAAGTTTTGTTACGTTTCCAGAAAACGAATACATATGCTATATGGATCAATTTAACTGGTATATGGACAACGATGAATTAGAATTGGAGAATAGTAAACAAGCTCAGGCAGATATTAATATTGATACAGATTTAGACCTTCAAACTTCCAACTTTTTCTCTATTCAACCAGACCAGGACTCTTTGAATTTTGGTTCTGCAAAGGCAAGATTTGATATTAAGAAGAAAAGAATTATTTGCAACGAGATTGAATTTATAAAAGTTGCAGATTCTAGAATTAGACCAGACAGTGGTAGAATTGTTATAAGAAGAAAAGCAAAAATTGATCCATTAGAAAATGCTTTTATTTTGACCAATGATGTAACTAAATATTACGAAATTTACGATGCAGATGTGGAAATTAATACCAAACACGATTATACTGCATCAGGAATTTACGATTATGTGGACTTAAATGGTACCAAACAAAATATTTTCTTTTCTGAAATGAGACCTGACACCACGGATCAAACCCATGGAACCGGCTTTATTAAGAAAAATAAAGATTTCAAACTTAGTCCCAATTATAGTTTCTATGGAGATGTTAATTTAGTTTCTACCAATCCTGGTTTAGAATTTTCTGGATTTACTCAAATTGTCCATAGTTGTAAAAATATTCCACAACAATGGATTAGTTTCACTGCCAATATAGATCCATTGGATATTCTAATTCCAATAGAGCTCGATTCAAGTACTAAAAATTCTAATCTCAATAATGTTTATTCTGGTCTTGTATTTAACAATACAGATTCGTTGTCTCTTTATTCTTCTTTTTTATCTTCTAAAACCAATGACAATCATATAGGAATGATTAATGCAGATGGGTTTTTGAAGTATAATTCTAAAAGAAAGGAATATCAATTGTCCAATTCAGAAAAATTAATTGAGTATACTATGCCTGGAAATTACACTTCTCTTAATATAGAAAATTGCAGATTGAAATCTGATGGTGTTTTTAATTTTGCTATTGATTTAGATCAGATTTCTTTAAAACCAGCTGGAGAAATAAAATTCAATCCTAAAAAATGGGAAACGGATTTTAAGACCTCTACCATGCTTAACTTCCACTTTAGTGCAGATGCATTAGACAAACTAGCAAAGACAATAATTGAATTTCCAGAGCTAAGACCTTTAGATTATCAGAATTCTTATTATGAAAAAGCCTTAAGTGAATTTACATCCAAAGAGGAATCTGATGCGATGATTTCTTCTCTTAACATAAATGGTAAAATAAAGAAATTTCCCGAAAAACTAGAAATTCCTATGTTTTTAGGAGATATAAGATATAAGTGGAATTCTAATAGAAAGGCCTATGTTTCTTATGGTGATATTGGTATTGCTAATATCAATAAAAGACAAGTATTGAAATATGTCAAAGGAAAAATTGTTATTTCTAGAAAGCTAACTGGAAATGAAATCACCGTTTATCTACAACTTGATAAAGATAATTTCTATTATTTTAATTACAAAAAGGGATTGATGACAACCTTCAGTTCTAATGAAGAATTTAACAAAACTGTATCCGAAACTAAAAAAGACGAGACCAAAAGCAAGAAAAAAGGAAAGCAAGACTACCAATACGTTTTAGGTGCAGCAAAAGATGTAGCACCGTTTGTTGCTACTTATATGAAATAGAATGCAGAATATATTTGAATTAAATAATTTGTTTGCTATTTTGTTATCCTATTTTATTGGATCTATTCCTTCTGCTATATGGATAGGTAAATGGTTTTTCGGAATAGATGTTAGAGATTATGGAAGTAATAATGCAGGTGCAACTAATACATTTAGAGTAATTGGAAAGACTGCTGGATTTACCGTTTTATTTATTGATATTTTAAAGGGTTGGGTTTCGGTTAAAATTCTTACTTCTTTTTTACTTTGTTCACCAGATAGCGTTGAATTTATCAATATGCAGATTATTGTTGGTATAACTGCAGTTTTGGGCCATGTTTTTCCAATTTATGAGAAGTTTCAAGGTGGGAAAGGAGTAGCTACTTTAATGGGAATTATTTTAGCTATTAACTTCTCTGCTGCAATTGGCTGTGTAGTTATATTTTTATTGATATTTATTTTTACAAATTATGTTTCTTTAGGCGCTATAATTGCTGCTATTTCTTTTCCAATTATTACCATTTTAATTATTAGAGTAGAATCTATATCTCTAATGTACTTTTCAATTTTTATATCGATATTAGTACTTTTCACTCACAAACCTAATATTTATAGGCTCTTGAGTAAAAATGAAAATAAAATGAATATTAAGCTTAAAAAAGACTCTACTAATTGAACTCGATTAAGACATATGGGTTTTTATTTTTCATTATTTTCAGTTTTAATCTAAATGGACAAGAAAATTTTAAAAATGAAGGGGAGAGAATCAAGTATGCCAATAATTTATTTGAAGAACAGAAATTTATTGAGGCCGAACCTCATATGTCTAACTTTTTAAGTAACAAAAACAACTCAGAATATAATTTCAAATATGGAGTATGTGTTTTATTTAAATATGCAGATAAGTCAAAATCTATTCCTTATTTAAAAAAGGCCATAAAAGATTCAGAAGTTGATCCAAGAGCTTATTTTTATTTGGGAAGGGTATACCACTATAATTATCTATTCCAAGATGCTTTAAACCAATACAAAAAATACAAATCTCTAGCCAGTTCTAAACAGGCCAAATCTCTAAACTTAGAGATGTACATAAACATGTCTGAAAATGGTCAGTCGTTGATGAAAAACCTTTCTGATATTGTAGTAATAGATAAAAAAACTACTTCTGTTGATAAGTTCAACTACAGTTACGACCTAAAAGACATTGGCGGGAGAATCTTAGTAACAGAGGAGTTTCAAACTAAAATAGACAAAAAAAAGAACCATAAATCAATTATTTATTTTCCACCTCTTAACCAAGATATTTTATTCTATTCAAGTTATGGAGAAGTTGGCGATAATGGTTTAGATATTTATTTCAAAAAACGTTTGTCTGGGGGAGGATGGTCTTCTCCCAAAATTCTTCCAGAAAATATAAACTCACCTTACGATGAGGATTTTCCTTTTTTGAATTCTAATGGAACCACTTTTTACTTTTCATCTATGGGACATAATTCTATGGGAGGCTATGACATATTTAGATGTAATTACGATGCAACTACTAATGATTTTGGTCCAATTTCTAACCTTGATTATAAGATAAACAGTACGGATGATGACATTCTATATTTAGTAGATAAAAATAATAAAAATGCTATTTTTTCTTCTAAAAGATCTTCGGAAGGTGGAATGATTGATGTATACAATGTAAAGGTGCAGCTTTTACCTATGCAAAACATTATAATTTCAGGAAGCTTTAAAAATTCTATTCTTGCAGAAGATTTCCAAGCCAATATTAAAGTACAAGACGTAAGAACTAATAAATTAATAGGTTCTTACAATGTAGATAAAGAGTCAAATTATAATATTCTTTTGCCCAACTCAGGGAAATATAAGTTTATTGTTGAAACTCCTAAAAGCGAGAAAATTCATGCAGGTTTAGTTGAAGCTCCACCGCAAACAGAGCTAAAAGCATTAAAACAGGAAATTGAGTTGGTTAAAATTAATGGTGAAGAGAAATTGATTATCAAAGATTATTTCGATCAATCTCCTGAAAACGAGGCAGTTATTATTGCAAATCTTCTAAAAGAAATGTCCAATCCTAAAATAAATATTGATCAGTATCCCGATAGTATTTTAGACAAAATGGTTGAAAGTCAAAGCGAGGAATTAGTTATAGATACTGACCCGAGTCAAGAAAGTAATCTCGAAAATGATACTAGTGAAAATGAGATTATTAATTTCAGCGAACAAAAAGACCAACTTTTAAATGTGAAAAATGAAAGATTAAATGATTTAAAAGAACAAAGTATACTGGTATCTAACATTGCCAAACTCAAGTCAGAAGAATCGATTATAAATGCTCAGAAAGCAGACGATATTTTATTAGAATTGGAATCTGAAGAAAACGACTCCATTAAAAATATTCAATTGAAGTTAGCTGCAAAATTTAATGCTACCAGTAAACGTTTAAGCCAGGAAGTATCCAATGCAGTTGCAATTTCAAAAAGAATGAATGAAGAAATAATTTTAAAAGAAAAAGAAATTTTGATTATTCAAGAATTAGAAGTTCAAGAGGATTTGGTTGCGGATAATAACCAGGAGGTAGAAATAATTGAAAGTATCAAAGTGCAATTATCTGATCCTTCAAATGAAAAATCAACTGTTGAAATAATTCAACAACAGTCTAGAGAAAAAGACGAAAAAGCCAAAGATTTACTAGAAAATGCAGAAGAAATAAAATCGGAAAAACAAGCCTTGCAATCTCAATTAAAGGAAGAGAAGTTAATTTTGAGTTCTACCAAAAAGAGAAAAAAAATTGATGAACAAAATTCAAAAATAAATGAATTGGAATCTAAAATTTCAAATTTAGAATCAGATGTTGAAGATAAAATTTCTCAGTACGATGAATTGGTTTTAGAAAAGAAACAGCTTGAAGACCAAGCTAAGGATTTACAGGAAATTAAAGTTTCACAAAAGTACAAGGATATACCGCTAGAATCAGATTTGGATCTTGAAGATATTGAAATTGAGAACGAAAGTACAATATCAAATTATATAGAAAAGAACGATCCTCAGTTGGAATCTGTAGTATTAGCTATAGTTGACAATGGAATAGATTTATCATATTCTACAGAAGAAAATACAAATGTTGGTCAGGATTCATCAAATTCAGATGATAGTATTTTAGAAAACAATAAAGGGGAAGAATTAAAAGAGGACTTAACTTTAGCATCTAGCGAGAATACAACTGGTAATTTAAGTGATAGTTCTGTTAATATTTCTAAAAAAGAAGATGATTCTTTTAAGAAAGAGTCTGTAATTAAAGAAAAAAAGAATATTGAATTTGTTGAGAATTTGCCATTGGATATACCAATTGCCAAAGAATTTATAGAGATACCAGCTCAAACTGTGAATGGAGTTACTTTTAATTCAGAGTCAGAACCAGAAACTTATCAAGTAGTAGCAGAAGTTGATAAGGAAGTAGTTTTTGTTCAAAACAAATATGAAAATCAAACCAACAATAAAATAATAGAAATCAATAAAAAGAGTATTGACAAAATCAATGTGCTTTCCAATGAAACTGAGGAACTTGAGCTTCAGAAATTAGATATGGATACGGATAAGAAGAAGGCTAAAGTAGATAAAAAAATAGGTAAAATAAATAAGAAGAAAGCCAAAGCCCAGCTTAAAATTGCCGATGATATAGCATTTGTTAATGACAATGAAATCAAACATTTAAATAGAGAGATTTCCTCCAACAAAAAGGAGTTTGAAGCAGATGTTAAAGAAAGTTTTAAATTTAAACAAGCTGAAAAATACGAAGTTGCTGCCAATGAGCTTAATGCAAAGTCTGTTGCATTAAGAGACCAAGCTAATTCGGAAAAAGACAAAGTTAAGAAGGGTAAATTAATAGAAGAAGCTATTGAGTTTGAAAACACAGCAATTAATTATCTAGTAAAATCCAAGAAGTTGTATTCAGATGCTATAGTAGAAGACTTTTCAGACGATAAACTGTCTGTTGCAAAAACACTAAATCCTAACCAATTAAAACAATCTGTACGATTGGAAAAACTTTCTGATGTTGCACTGCAAGAATCTAAGATTTATTCTGAAAAAGCAGTTGAATTAACAGCCCAGGGTGATGTGTTAGGTGCCAAAGAATATGAAAATTTAGCTGCCATCCAAAAGAAAAAATCCTCTAATTATTTAGAAAAATCTTTAGACTTTAAAAAAATTGAAATGGCCATAGTGGAGGATATTGAAATTTCTAAATCTTTAGTAGATGCAGAAGTTATAACTATAGCATCAAGTAATGAATTCAAATCTTTCTATGAATCCGAAACAGAAGTTAGAGAGTTAGAAATAGAGAATCAGAAATTAAAAGCAAAAAAAGAAGGTTATTTAAAAATGTACGACCAAATGGTTGCTAAAGCAGATGCTTTGGAGCAACAGTCTAAAACAGAAACAGATATTTCAGCAAAGAAAGATTTGATCAATGCTTCTAAAAATTTAAAAATTGAAGCTAAAAAGAACAAGGAATTTTCAGAGGCAATAATTTATAGTATGGATTCTGTAAAAAGAGAAATAAAGAACAAGCAAATGAGTCAAGCTCTGGTTTTAGAAATGTTGGATTCTACTCAAAAAACACAAATTAAAGCATTGGCAATTTCTGGGAAAGCAGATAGTGTTCTTGCTTTATTACTAGAGGAGTTTGTAGATACTACTGATTTATTAGAATTAGATTCATTAGCTAGTGATTCATTAGATATAATTGAGCAAGAAGTTGTGCAGGATGTGAAATTACCAGAAGTTAAACCAGAAATAGTTCCTGTTAATCCAGAAGATATATTGTCCAAAGATTTTGTACCACCAACTGTAATTACTCAAGAAATATTTCTTTTAACAGACGAAAAAGTTTATTCCCAAGAAAATCCTATTCCATTAAATCCTAAGATTCCGAAAGGTTTAATATTTAAAGTTCAGGTAGGTGCTTTTAGAAATCCAATCCCACAAGATTTATTTCAAGGATTTGCTCCCATAAGTGCGGAAAAAGTAAGAGACGATATTACAAGGTATAGAGTAGGTTATTTCAAGACTTATCAAGATGCAAATCAAGCTAAAAATCAAATTAGAGGTCTAAGCTCTAGTTATAGAGATGCATTTGTAGTAGCTATCAACAATGGCGAAAGAATTAAATTAAGTGAAGCTAGAGCTATTTTGTCTAATCAGCCAGTTGCCATTTTGCCACCTACATCGCCATCTTCTACAAACAGTTTGTCTAATTTAAGAACCGAAATTGCACAAGACCTAACCCTAGCATCGGTAAAAACTATAGACCAAACTACAGGCATCTTTTACTCTGTTCAAATTGGTGCTTTCTCTAAACCATTATTAAAAGAAAATGCACTCAATATTTCTCCATTAGTAGTAAGTAGAGTTAATAATTTATATAAATATTCAACTGGAGAATTTAATACTATAGAATTGGCCGCTAGAAGAAAAGCAGAATTGATAGACGATGGTATTTTAACAGATGCTTTTATTATTGCTTACAATAATGGAAGGAGCATTAGTCTTCAACAAGCAAATTCTGCAAATCCAGATAGGGTAGTAGAGTATGAAAATCCAACAATTTACTATATAGATTTTGGCACCTATGGTAGCGATATCCCTGTTGATTTGAATGGAACAAGTTTAAAATTGAGAGATTTTAATGTTAAATCTAGGTCTAGATTTGGGGGGAGTCAATTTTTTAGTAAAAAATACAATTCATTGACTGATGCACAAATTGCTCTTAATTCAATTAGCTCTGATGTTGTTTCAAATTCTAAGATAATTAAGTCCACTCGTGACGATTTTAGTTTTAATTATGAATATAAGATTGAAATAGGTGTATTTAATGACCTAACAGACGAGCTTCAGTCTAAGTTTGACAAATTAAAAGCTTTAGATATAAAAGGAACTGAAATTAACGGAGTAACAACTTATTATTCTAAAAGCAGAGATGATTATGATTCTGTAACAACTGATTTAAATGCATGTAAGTCTCAAAATCTAGAAAACTCTAAAATTGTAGTATTTAAAGATGGTATTTTAACCAAAATTGAAGAAACTTTAAACAGTTTCAAATGATTTATATAATTCACTATTTTTGAATTATGAGTGGTGGTAATCAGTACCAAGAAAATTTAGAAACCTTAGAGTTATTAAACTCTCAAAAATCTATTTTGCTTTATAATGATGAGGTTAATACTTTCGATCATGTCATTGATTCCTTATGCAAATACTGCGACCATGACACTGTACAAGCAGAACAATGTGCTTGGATTGTACATAACAATGGGAAGTGTTTGGTTAAAAAAGGTTCTTACGAGGAACTTAAGCCAATTTGCAATGCTCTAAATGAGAATGGGTTAAGTGCTCAAATTCACTAATCAATTCATACTTCACTATCCATCAGGTCTGTTACAACATGGTAGCGAGGATCGTCTATTGATGTCTTTATTATCTTATTTAATTTAGGGTCTGCTTTTATAAGTAAAGTAATACACTCTGGACTGAGATGGGTTAGTTTTAGGTTTTTCTTTGCTTTTAAGTATTTTTTAGCTAGGTTACTTATAGCTTCTATTCCAGAATGGTCACTCACTTTAGATTCTATAAAATCAATCTCTACATTTTCTGGATCTGTTTTTAAATTAAATTTTGAGTTAAAATTTTGTACAGATCCAAAGAACAATGGCCCCCAAATTTCATAAACTTTTGTTCCGTTAGATTTAATTCTTTTTCTAGCACGAATCATTATGGCATTTTTCCATGCAAATACTAATGCAGATATTATAACTCCCACGATAACCGCAATAGCAAGATCTTGCCAAACTGTAATGGCTGAAACAGTAATTAGAACTATGGCATCAGAAATTGGTATTTTTCTAATAATTCTAAAACTACTCCATGCAAATGTTCCGATTACTACCATGAACATAACTCCCACAAGTGCTGCTATTGGAATCTTCTCAATTAGTGGAGCACCAAAAAGTACAAAGCATAGTAAAGCTATTGCTGCTATTAGTCCAGACAACCTTCCTCTTCCTCCAGAATTGACATTGATAATAGATTGACCAATCATAGCACATCCGCCCATTCCTCCGAATAAACCGTTTAGGATATTTGCACTTCCTTGAGCTAGGCATTCTCTATTCCCACTTCCTCTAGACTCTGTTAGCTCGTCAATTAAATTAAGGGTCATTAAAGATTCTATAAGCCCAACTGCAGCCAATAGAAATGCAGTAGAGAGTATCAAGCTCCAATGGTTTGACATGGTTTGAAACAAATCAAATATTTGAAATTGAAAGCTGGGTAAAGAACCTTCTAGCCCTTTTCCTCCACCATCAACAATAAAACTCCCTACGGTGCTTACTTTGAGCTCTGCTAGTATTGTTATACTAGCTACCATTATAATAGCAACAAGAGCAGCTGGAATCTTTTTGGTGATTTTTGGTAGTAGATACATAATGAGCATGGTTAGTCCTACTAGACTTGTCATAATTAAAAGATCTGAACCATTCATCCAGCTAGAAATTCCGTCATTGGTTTGTTTAAAAAGATTTAACTGAGACAAGAATATAACTATAGCTAGTCCGTTTACAAAGCCCATCATAACAGAGTGGGGAATAAGTCTTACAAATTTCCCAAGTTTAAATATTCCGGCGGCTATTTGAATAGCTCCTACCAGTAAAAGTGTAATAAATAACCATTGTAGACCTAGATTATCTATTGGATTTTCTAGGGTTAAACCAACTTGATTTCCTTTTTGAATCATATGAACCATTACCACCGCCATTGCACCAGTAGCACCAGAAATCATTCCTGGTCTTCCGCCAAATAAAGCTGTAACTAGTCCCATTATAAAAGCTCCATAAAGCCCAACAAGAGGATCTATTCCAGCTACAAATGCAAAGGCAACTGCTTCGGGAACCAATGCCAGTGCTACAGTTAGTCCAGAGAGAATATCTTTTTTTGGATCTAGGGAAAAGTTGATAAAAAGTTTTTTCATTGTAGCTACTTAAAATTTTTCAAGCGGCAAATATATAATTTTAGATATCCCTTCAAATGAAATATGGATATTAAATAATATATAATGTTGTTGTATTTTAAATATGCATGTATTTTCAGTTATATTTTATCTAAAAAGGAGGTTTATTGTATTGAAAAATTTGAACTTAATACTATTAAAAAATAGTACATTTACTGTAGATGAAGAAAGATTTCATATTGTATAAAGAGAATAGCAATAAGCCTATTATAGTAAATGAAAAATCAAATACTGAATTACTTCAAAGGTGTCAAGATAACTGGTATCACAAACTAGATATTAAATATTTAGATAGTAAGAAATGGTATGAAAAACTGAGTTTAAAATCTTTACTTAAAAGAAAAGATGAGGTAGATTATCTGTTTATTCATATTCCAAAAACAGGTGGAATAAGTTTTAAGTTCAATGTAATTTACAACCAACACATGAACAAGAAAATTGCTATATATCATAAGTTTAAATTCCCTCCAAATAATGTTTCTGAGCTCGATATTTTTAAGGAAGACAAAAAAATGTTTACTCTTTTAAGAAATCCAACAAACACTACTATTTCTGCTTATTATCATTTCAATCATTTTTTAAAAATGAGTCTTGTAGATTTTTGTAATAAGTATACCAATATGCAAACCAAATTTCTTCTTGGTTACGATATTTGTTCTTCCTATGAGGTAAATAATGTGGATTTGAATAGAATTAAGAAATTGATAGACGAAAAAAAACTAATTGTAGGCATTCACAAAACCAAAAAAATGAATAAGATCTATAATTTACTAGAATTGGATTTGGATAAGGTAGATAAGTATATATTGAATAAAAAAATAGGGGTTAACTACAAATACAGAGATATTCCAATGGCATTAAAAAAGCATATTAAAAAAATAAATATTTACGACAATATGTTGTACGATTATGTTTTGAACTCTTGATTAAATAACTCTACATTTGTAAAAGATTGGCCTCGTAGTTCAACTGAATAGAATACCTGATTACGGCTCAGGCGGTTACAGGTTTGAATCCTGTCGAGGTCACTAATTTAAACCCTTATCATATTGTTAATCAATAAGTTAAGGGTTTTGTTTTTGTATTATGTTCCAATTTATGTTCCAATTATTGGATTTTTTCTATTTTTGATATGTGAAAGGGAATATATTTTATTCATTAAGTTTTCAGAAAAAAAAGTCGGAATATTCAAAATCTGAACTGTTACCTATAATTCTTAATTACTATTATA